>JACCED011690526.1_pt1 | contig 117905 bp, 97 predicted proteins | sample 7455021 | NCBI WGS metagenome assembly JACCED01 (sample SAMN15323456, study PRJNA562643) | freshwater metagenome | isolation source: river surface water | place: USA:Blue River Watershed | collected 2017-08-19 | reverse complement strand
TTCTGAATATGTTTAAACCGTTAAAACGCTTCGGATAAATGAAAATATCTCCATTAACCTGAGATCCATTCCCCATATCTTGCGAAATGTTCAATTTCTGGATTTCACTCACAAAAGAATCGTTTCTGAATGTCTTGATCCAATAGTAATTGCCAGGTTCTGGACGGTCTTTTGCGAAAAATTCAGCGTATCGGCCTGGATTGTCTACTGGTGGACCATTGTCTACCGAAGTGATGGTTCTCAAACTGTCAATGCGATCAACTGTTGGATAAAGTTTCGTGAAACTTAACAACGTATCTTTTGCTGTAAGCACCAACAGCGCGTAAGTATTCCCAACAACGAAGGTGTCGCCGGTGGCCTTATTTGGTTTCCACTGGTAATTTCCATCCTTCGTATGAATAAAAGGGAATATTTTGAGGGATGTTGAATCAATGAGCAACACAGTTGCGTTCGTAACCCCAGGTTCCGTATTAGATTCGGCAAAATATGGAATACTCTCTGTAATACGGATATTTTGCGTGGTATCCATGTTGTTGATGAAGGCATCAATCACAGTTTTTACCTGCTTTTGTTCAACGCTTACTTGAATAATATCTTCACATGAACTGAATGAAACTATCAGCACAAGTGCAAAAAAGAGCTGTTTGAATGAATTGATTTTCATGATTAGTTCCATTTAAAGTTATACGCTATGGCCGGCACAATGCTGCCAATTACACTAAATTGAATGGCTTTATTTTGTCCTAAATTGCCATAATCAGTATCGAAGTAGATCGAAAACGGATTTCGGCGGTTGTATGCGTTGTAAATTGAAAATACCCAACTGGATTCCCAGTTTTTCTTTTTGGCTACAGTGTATGTTGCCGATAGATCCAATCTGTGGTAGTTTGGATTTCTTACGTTGTTTCGTGCATTGCTTCCTGCATCTGGAATGGTGTACCCTTGCACGTTGTACTGACCTGTATAGAAAGTAGTTGGCGTTCCAGTGCTGAAAACAAAGTTGGCCGCAAAATCCCATTTTTCATTGAATTTGTATTGTGCCACAATGTACAAATTGTGCAAACGATCGAAACGATTCGCATACCAATTTCCATCATTGATTCCGTTCACTTTCCTTTCACTTTTGGAAAGGGTATAGCTGATCCATCCAGTGAGTTTTCCTGAATTTTTCTTAACATAAAGTTCTAATCCATAAGCCCTTCCAATTCCAGACAACAATTCACCTTCAAGGAAATTATTCAATAAAAGCTGCGCGCCATCAATATAATCCACTTGGTTTTGCATGTCTTTGTAATACGTTTCAATGGATGTTTCGTATTCTTGATCTTTGCCCAAGTTTTTAAAATAACCTATGGTATACTGATCTGCAATTTCAGGTTTGATGTTATTGGTGGAAGGGGTCCAAACGTCGAATGGCACACTGGCTGCGGTGTTTGAAATCAAATGCAAATTCTGTACCATTCTGTTGTAACCTCCTTTGATTGAAGTTGTTTTATCGACGGACATTTTAAAGCCCAAACGCGGTTCAAAGTTGATGTAGTTTTTAATAACTTCGTTATTGTCGGCCACATAGGTTTTACTTGGATCTATAGGTCGTCTTTGTCCCTGTATGATCGGATCTCTATAGGTATAAACGGTTCCTTTCCCCAAATATAAAAACTGACTCACACGCAATCCAGCCCTTAATGAAAATGCGCCGTTAGAGTTGATATCGGAAGTAAGATAGGCCGCATTCTCCATGCCATATTTGTTTGGAAGACTGAAGTTCAAAGTTCTGCCTTGATTCACAGAAACGGCTTCTCCAGGAATGAAACCATAGTAGGTAGTTTGAACACCAGTTCCCAATTCAACTTTGGGACTCAAGTAATATTTTAAATCGCCTTTGAGGGAATTGTTATCGATATAACTGTTCCAATTAAAAGAAACGTCTTCGTTGGCATTAAAGCCTAATCTGTAACGATATCGGCTGTAGTAGTAGGTAAAGTTTGCAAACAATTTCTTGTTAAACACATGGTTCCACCTAGCAGAAACGGTTGAGTTTCCCCACTTCACGCTGAAAGCGTTTGCGGCGGAAAAAACATCATCGCCAATATACGTTGAAATGAAGAATGTATTGCGTTTGTAGCTATAATTGACTTTGGCAGAAAAGTCATAAAAGTAAAATTGAGAGCCCGATAAATTGTCAGGAAGGAAGGGTTTAGCGAGCAAATCGATGTAACTTCTACGTCCAGAAATCAGGAAAGAGGATTTGTTTTTAACGAGAGGACCTTCTACTGTTCCACGGCTAAAAATGGTACCTACACCGCCACTGGCTTGGTAAGCCTTTTTGTTTCCATCGCGGGTGGTTACGTCTAAAACCGAACTCAATCTTCCACCGTAATTTGCAGGTATACCACCTTTTACCAATTGAACATCTTTTACGGCATCTGGGTTAAAAATGCTAAAAAATCCGAACAAATGGGCAGAGTTGAAAACGGGCGCTTCATCCATGAGCACCAAATTTTGGTCGATGGCACCCCCTCTAACATTAAATCCAGAGGCCCCTTCACCCACGGTGGTTACCCCAGGAAGAAGTTGAATGGATTTGATCACGTCGGCTTCCCCCAAAAAAGCTGGGATTTTTTTAATGGTTTTACCGCTAATGCTCTGCGTGGAAATGTCGATTTTCTTTACATTGTCGTTCTTTTTTGCCCTGATATTGACTTCCTTGAAGGACTCACTTTCGGGGATTAAAGCGAAAGATATTTGTTCATCTTTTTGGAGGGACAGGGGAAGCTCAGCTTGGTTAAATCCACCTGCGGATATCACAAGTGTGTAATTTCCTTTGGGTAGTGTAAGGCTGAAAAATCCATAAGTATTGGTGGTAATAGCAGATTTGCTATTTTTTATCAGAATTTGAGCGTTGTTAATTGTTTCACCACTGCTACTGTCTTTAACATATCCGCTTAGCGTATATTTTTGTCCGTAAGCAATGGAAGATATTAACAATAGAAGGAATGAGAAAATGATTTTTCGAAACATTGGTGCAAAGGTACTTAGAAGAACAGATGATTGCTGAAAAGGTTGGTGAAAGGTCAAAATAATCGACGAATTGAGTCAAATAAAAAACCCCAGATTTTTTCTGGGGTTTTTTATGGATATAAATGAATTATTTACGATCTTTCATTTCAACGAAAGCACGAGGGGCTTCGCCAGTGTAAATTTGGCGAGGGCGTGCAATTGGTTGTTTTTCACGACGCATTTCTTGCCATTGGCTGATCCAACCTGGAAGACGGCCAAGAGCGAACAACACGGTGAAGAAATCGGTTGGGAAACCTAAAGCTCTGTAGATGATACCAGAGTAGAAATCTACGTTCGGGAACAATTTTCTTTCTACGAAATATGGATCATTCAAAGCAGTTTCTTCAAGTTTTTTAGCGATTTCAAGAATTGGGTCGTTTACACCTAATTTCTCTAAAACATCGTCGCATGCTTTTTTGATGATTTTTGCACGTGGGTCGAAGTTTTTGTAAACGCGGTGACCGAATCCCATCAAGCGGAAAGGATCATTTTTATCTTTCGCTTTGTTGATCCATTTTTCAACGTCGCCACCATCATTTTTAATTTGCTCAAGCATTTCAAGTACTTCTTGGTTGGCACCACCATGAAGAGGTCCCCAAAGAGCATTGATACCAGCAGAGATAGAGCTATAAAGGTTTGCTTGGCTACTTCCCACCATACGAACGGTACTAGCAGAGCAGTTTTGTTCGTGATCGGCGTGAAGGATGAGCAATTTGTTCATTGCACTCACAATTACCGGATCTGGAGTGTAATCAGGCTCGGTAACTTGACCGAAAGTCATGTTCAAGTAATTGGTTACGTAATCCATGTTGTTTCTTGGGAAAACGATAGGATGTCCGTGGCGTTTTTTATAGATCATTGCACAGATAGTAGGCATTTTAGCAAGCAAACGGATAACGGTACGGTTGATTGCATCCTCATCTCTGTGTGGATTTAAGCTTTTTGGGTAGAACAAACTCAAGGCTGAAATCATGCTGCTCAATTGTCCCATCGGATGAGAACCTGTAGGGAACGCTTTGAACATGGCTTCAAGTCCTTCGTTCACAAGTGTATGCTCAGCAATTCTATCTTCAAAATCTTTTAATTGCGCTTCTGTAGGCAATTCACCATGCAACAAAAGGTAAGCAACTTCAAGAAATGAACATTTGTCGGCCAAATCTTCGATGTTGTAACCACGGTGGCGCAGAATACCTTCTTCACCATCGAGGAACGTAATTTTACTGGTGGTAGCACCAGTGTTTTTGTATCCGATATCGAGGGTAATGTACCCTGTTAAATCTCTTAATTTGTTAATATCAATGGCTTTTTCGCCTTCAGAACCATGAATAACGGGTAGTTCTATCTCTTTTCCCTCTAGAATAATTTTAGCTGTTTCAGGCATAATGTTTGTGATATAATCTGAACTTGTTGAAGTATTGCAAATATAGATATAACAAAACGTCTTTCAAAAAGTTTGGTCGAACATTTGTTATGTTTTGAAGGTTATTTTGCAGTGCCTTCAGAAAGCGCTGTAATTCCTTTGGCGGTCATTTGAAAACGGGTATTTTTGATTCCATCTACATCGAATGAAATTTGACGCACATTTTGTTGATTGATCGACATGATATACCCATGATGAAACAGCTGCCGAATGATATCGATACCCACTTTTTCAGGAAGTTTCGATTCAGCAATAACAGCGTCGGCAAGTTCCGCGTGAATGAGCAAACCGAGAATTAACAGTTCGTCGTTGCCAATTTCAAACATAGTTAATCAAATTTTTCTTGGCGCATTTGAGGGAAGAAGAGCACTTCTTGAATGGATGCTTGATTGGTCAGCATCATGGTCAATCTGTCAATTCCAACACCCAAGCCACTAGTTGGTGGCATACCATATTCAAGGGCTCTGATAAAGTCTAAGTCCATGGCCATTGCTTCTTCGTCGCCACGGGCAGCCAACACCAATTGCTCTTCGAAACGTGCTTTTTGCTCAATAGGGTCGTTCAACTCACTGTAAGCATTGGCAATTTCTTTTCCGTTTACAAACAACTCAAATCGCTCCACAAGTCCTTCTTTGCTGCGGTGTTTTTTTGTAAGCGGACTCATTTCAATGGGGTAATCGGTGATAAAGGTTGGTTGAATCAAGTGTTTTTCGGCAGTTGCACCAAATATTTCATCCACCAATTTGCCATAACCCATTTGTGAAGTCACTTCACATCCAATAGACTTTGCAAACTCACCCATTTCAGCTTCAGATTTGCCTTCAATGTTGAAGTTTGCATATTTCATGATGGCTTCAGCCATGGTTAGTCTTTGGTACGGACGTGCAAAAGAGATTTCGTTTTCACCCACCACAGCGGTTGTTGAGCCGTTTACATCGAGTGCACACTTTTCAATCATTTCCTCCACGAAGTCCATCATCCAGAAATAGTCTTTGTAAGCAACATAAATTTCCAAACCTGTAAATTCTGGGTTGTGGGTTCTATCTATTCCTTCATTTCTGAAGTTTTTTGCAAATTCATAAACGCCATCAAAGCCACCAACGATTAATCTTTTGAGATACAATTCATTGGCAATACGCAAGTACAATTTCATATCGAGCGCGTTGTGATGGGTTTCAAAAGGTCTTGCAGCGGCACCACCGTGGATGCTTTGCAAAATTGGGGTTTCAACTTCTAAGTAGCCTTTGTTGTTGAAGGTATTTCTTAAGCTTTGAACAATTTTGCTTCTTTTGATGAAGGTTTCTTTGTTTTGGGCATTCACAACCAAATCTACATAGCGCATTCTGTATCGCGATTCAGGATCAGTGAAAGCATCGTAGATTACACCATCTTTTTCTTTTGGGAGCGGAAGTGGATTGATGCATTTCGACAATAATACGAAGTTGCTCGCGTGAATGGAAATTTCACCTGTTTGAGTGGTGAAAACATATCCCTCCACACCAATAAAATCGCCAATATCGAGCAATTTCTTGAATACAGTGTTGTACATTTCTTTGTCTTCACCGGGACAAATTTCATCGCGGTTTACATACACTTGAATTTTGGAAGAGCTGTCTTGCAAAACGGCAAAAGCGGCTTTTCCCATGATTCTTCGTGCCATCATACGACCAGCAACTACTACCTGTTTAAATTTATCTGGGTTTGATTCAAATTCATTTTTGATTTCAGCTGCGGTTGTATTTACTGGATACAATGCTGCTGGATAAGGATCAATGCCCATAGCTCGAAGTTGTTCAAGCGATTGACGGCGTAGGAGTTGTTGTTCGTTTAATGAAAGTTCCATGGAAATGTGTGCAAAATTAACTTTTGTATGCGGAAACGACTAATTTTCTGTTTGATTTATTTCTGAAGAAGGTTGATTTTCTTCTGTAATTTCGGGGGAAGTATTTTGTGGAGGGATAGGTGAGCCTTTTTCAAAGAGAATTGATGGTGACGGCAACGAGAATTGTTTCTGCCCGATGATCATGATGGCAACCCCAACGGTAATACAAGCATCGGCAAAATTCCAAATGGGAGCAAAGAACACAAAAAGTTCACCGCCCCAAAAGGGAAGCCAATTGGGTAAAACACCTTCCCACATGGGTGCATAGAACATGTCAACTACATGTCCCTCAAACCATTGACCGGGATAAGTATTGATATAGTGACTGTTAGTTTCCCACGGGAGCAAGGCCCTATCGCCAAAATAATAACCATAGAAAACAGAATCGATGATATTTCCGATGGCTCCAGCAAGCACTAAAGATACAGCAATGAGAAGTCCGGTATGTTCCTTTTTACGGATGATTGCAAATAGGTAATAAATGCCAAAAATGGATACAATGATCCGGAAAAATGTAAGGATCAATTTACCTATTGTACCGCCGCCAAAAAGTTTCATACCGAAGGCCATGCCTTCATTTTCAATGAAATAGAGTTTAAACCAATTGCCAAAAATAGGAACGGATTCACCATAAATGAAGTTGGTTTTAATATAAATCTTGATAATTTGATCAATGATGATGGCAGCAAAAAGCACACCAAAGGCCCACCAAAATTTTGGTGAGTTGTACCATTTTGAATGTTGAGCGTTCAAATGATTACTTTTTTAATTTGGCTTCAATGGTTTGGGTGGTATGCGGAACTGCGCGCAAACGTTCTTTTGGAATGAGTTTGCCGGTGGTTTTGCAAATACCGTAAGTTTTATTTTGAATTCTTACCAGAGCCGCTTCCAAGTTTTTGATAAACTTCAATTGATGCGCCGCCAACTGATTCAAATTTTCTTTTTCAGCAGTATCGGCACCATCGTCTAAGGTCAAATAGTTGTTGTTTGTACTGTCGGCCCCGTTTTCATTGCCATCTTTTAAGTTGTTCTGCAAAGTTCTGAATTCAGCTTTTGCCACATCCATTTTCTGCATGATGATTTCTTTGAATTCTTCCAATTCCTCGTCGGTGTAACGTGTTTTTTCCATGTTATTGACTGGTTATTAATCAGTTAGATTTTATTAAATTTAGGTACACAGCTTCTTCGTTTACGTCTGTTTCATGGGTATTACATTCAACTACAAACGAAATTTCAGTTGCTAGTACTTCACTGCAAATATACGCGTTAAATTCTTTTGCGCTGACGTTAAGTAGTTCAGAGCCAGAATATTCCACTTTGATTTTATCGGTTACTTCAAATCCAAGTTCTTTTCTCAAATTTTGAATTCTGTTTACCAATTCCCGTGCCATACCTTCCTGCATCAAACTTTCAGAGATTGTGATATCCAACGCCACAGTGGTATCTCCTTCAGAAGTTACCAACCAGCCCGGCATGTCTTGGGTCAATATCTCAACATCCACCATATTCAAAGTGAATTGCTCATTGTTCAATTGAACATCAATTTTGCCGTTCATCTCCATCTCGCGAATTTGATCTTGGCTGAATGCTTCAATGATGGCCGACACGGCTTTCATGTTCGGTCCTAAGATTTTACCCAAAGTCTTGAAATTTGGCTTTATCTTCTTTACCAACAATGCATTATCGGCATCAATATATTCAATTTCTTTTACGTTCACCTCACTTTTGATCAAGTCTGCTACGTGATCTATTTGCGCCTTCATTTGTGCTGTCATTGCAGGAATGAGCATTTTTTGAAGCGGTTGACGTACTTTAATTTTTTCCTTTTTTCTGAGGGACAATACCAAGCTACAAATGGTTTGCGCCCTTTGCATTTGCATCTCAAGTTCAGTCTGAATGAATTCTGTTTGTGCCACTGGCCAATTTGTTAAATGCACCGATTTTGGAGCATTGTTTTCGGCAATAATTGGCGCATTGAGGTTGCGGTATAACCAATCTGAGAAGAATGGGCTAATTGGCGACATCATTCTGGTTACAGTATCCAAACAGGTGTAGAGCGTTTCATAAGCAGCTTGCTTGTCGGCGTTCATTTCACCTTTCCAAAATACCCTGCGCGACAAACGCACATACCAGTTGCTGAGTTGCTCACTTACAAATTCTTCGATGGCTCTTGCTGCCTTGGTTGGGTCGTAATCGTCTAACGCATCTGTAACTTCAAGCACCAAGGAGTTGAGTTTACTTAAAATCCAACGGTCTAATTCAGAGCGACTTGCAACGGAAGTTTGGTGATTTTCGCGAAAAACAAATTGGTCAATATTTGCATAAATTGCAAAAAAGCTATAGGTATTGTAAAGTGTACCAAGGAATTTGCGTTGCGATTCAACCACCCCGTCAGTATCAAACTTCAGATTGTCCCACGGTTGAGAATTGGTAGACATGTACCAACGAAGTGCATCTGCGCCATATTTTTCAACTGTTTCGAATGGGTCAACGGCATTTCCTAAGCGTTTGCTCATTTTGTTGCCGTTTTTATCGAGCACCAATCCATTGGCAATTACATTTTTAAATGCAACTTGGTCGAACAACATCACACCAATGGCATGTAGTGTAAAGAACCAACCTCTGGTTTGGTCAACCCCTTCCGCGATAAAGTCGGCCGGGAAGTTTTTCTCAAAAATTTCGTTGTTTTCAAACGGCCAATGCCATTGTGCATAAGGCATAGCACCGCTATCGAACCAAACGTCGATAAGGTCAGTTTCTCTGGTCATTGGTTTGCCAGAAGCACTCACCAGGGTAATGCGGTCTACGTATGGTCGGTGTAGGTCGAGGGTTGCATCTTCTGCATTTTGAGTCAGGTTGAGGATGTTATTTGCTTTGGTGATTTCAGCTTTCAATTCTTCGATGCTGCCAATGCAAATTTCTTCACTTCCGTCATCCGTTCTCCAAATTGGAAGCGGTGTTCCCCAGAATCTGGAGCGCGACAAGTTCCAGTCGACCAAATTTTCGAGCCAGTTGCCAAATCTACCTTCACCGGTGCTTTTGGGTTTCCAATTGATGGTTTTATTGAGTTCCACCAAGCGGTCTTTTACAGCGGTAGTTTTGATGAACCAGCTTTCAAGTGGGTAATACAAAATGGGCTTGTCAGTTCTCCAACAATGCGGGTAAGTATGCTCGTATTTTTCGACTTTGAAGGCTTTATTGTCTGTTTTGAGTTTGATGGCAATTCGCTCATCAACACTGAGATATTTGTCGCGACCTTGTTTTTGAATTTCGATGGTTTTTTCTTCCTCGGTGAGGTAGGCTTCTTTCACGAATTCATTGGCAAAATCGGTGACGCAATCTAGGAATCTTCCTTTTTTGTCAACCAGTGTTAGCGCGCCAATTCCATTTTCTCTAGCGGTTCTGAAGTCATCGGCACCAAAGCTTGGAGCGAGATGCACGATACCAGTACCATCTTCGGTACTCACGAAATCGCCAATTACCACTTTGAATGCGTCACCCGATTCAGGTTGTGCATAGGGTAAAAGTTGTTCGTAACGGATTCCTGCCAAATCTTTTCCGAGGGTAGATTTGAGAATCTTCCAAGGGATATTTTTTTGACCGAAGGTATATCCCTCAAAATCTCCATTTTCATTTTCTGGAGTGAAGAATTTACCTTTTAACGCATCGGCGAGAGTCACAATGATAGGCTGTCCAGTGTATTGGTTAAATGTTTGAATGTCAACATATTCAATATTGGCACCTACGGCCAAAGCGGTATTGCTTGGAAGGGTCCAAGGCGTGGTTGTCCAAGCAATGAAATACTCATTTTGGGTATTTTCTTTTTTGAATTGGGCAACAATGGTGGTGTCTTTAACGTTTTGATAGGTACCAGGTTGGTTCAATTCGTGTGAACTTAAACCTGTACCGGCAGCTGGAGAAAACGGTTGAATGGTGTATCCTTTGTACAGAAATCCTTTTTGGTGCAATTGTTTGAGCAAATGCCAAAGAGTTTCGATGTAGTTGTTTTCGTATGTGATGTAGGGATCGTTTAGATCAACCCAAAAGCCTATGCGGTGGGTGAGTTCGTCCCATTTGTCTTTGAACATGAGAACATCGGTTCTACATTCTTTGTTGTAATCTTCGAGGGATATTTTAGTGCCAATATCTTCTTTTCTGATGCCCAAACGTTTTTCAACTTGCAATTCAATAGGCAATCCATGTGTATCCCAGCCGGCTTTTCTCGCAACTCTGTATCCTTGAAGGGTTTTGTAACGACAGAAAATATCTTTCATAGCGCGGGCCATCACGTGGTGAATACCAGGCATACCGTTTGCGGAGGGAGGACCTTCGAAAAAGGTAAAAGTTTGATTTTCGGGGCGTTGATCAACGCTTAATTGAAAGACATTGTGAGCATCCCAAAAATCGAGAATTTCTTTTTCAATTTCTGGCCAATTAAGGTTTTTAAGGGTTGAATACATGGATAAACGGCGTTAAAATAAATAAAGGTGCAAAAATACGCGTTTTTTACATGAGTAGCAAAAGAAAAGGGGTGCAAATTTGCACCCCTTTTAATATAGGAAATGAATGAGTTAGGATTACTCAATCACCAATTTTTTGGTTCCTGTACCATTGTCGAATTGCATTTGAACAACGTACAAGCCAGTTGGTAAACTCAAGTTATAAACGTTATGGTTACCAGTAACGATTAATTTTTGAACCATTCTACCGTTCATATCGAAGATTTGAGCAGTTCTCAATTGGTTATTTTCCCAATTGTTATGGATTACCAAATGATTTTTAGCAGGGTTAGGAGCGATGGTTACGTTAGAACCTAAGTTGGTATTTTCAACACCAACAGAAGCAACCAAGCCTAAAGTTACAGCAATACGAGGAGCGAGGAAGTGCTGCAAAGTATCGATGTGCAACAAAGCGCGGCCTTTGCTCATGTAAGGATTAGAAGCCTTAGCACCACCTAAAATAGATGGAACATCGTAGTATTGAGGAGGCAACATTTTAATTTTGTTTGTATCCCACCATTCGTAAGGACCAGATGCGTTCAACATGCCAACAATTGGGTAAAGACCGTCGATGCCTTCGTTAAATACATTCGCTGCACGTGTGTAATCGTCCATTACTTTTCCTTTGTAAGGAGCAGTATTGCCAAGACGTTGGCAACGAGCCATTACATCATGACCACCAGATACTTCAACAACTTGAAGTGTGGTACCTGGAACGTTAACCATACCAGTGGTATAAGGAGCGAAAGGATCATAAACAGAGTGTGACCAAATCAAAGGAATTTCACCAGCTTCCATCCAAGTACTGTCACCTAAAGCACCACCAATTGCGAAAGCAACTTGAGCATTCGAAGTGTGACCAGGAGTGTTGGCGTAGTTAAAACCAGGGTATCCACCAAAACCAAAACGGTTACCCCAAATGGTGTCGTTTACGAAAACTGCACCTGTGGAAGGGTCTCTGAATTTAGCAATTTTGATTTCGCTTTGTTTGTCGATTGAAGCAAAAGCTGAAGTAATGTAAGAACCAGTACCTTGACCACCAGCACAAATTTTGGTTGTATCAACATCAAAAGTATTGCCAAAAGAAGCAACATTTGATTTGAACCAACGGATACAAGAACTTAAATCTTGAACACCTTTGTAAGCGGCATTGATGATGGTAGATCTACGAACATTTTCATCAGAAGAAGTAGGGTTCCAACCTTGGCGGTAAGTGATGCTCGCAACAACGTACCCTTTTTGAGCAAATTGGCGACACATTTCAACAGTAGCACTATCGTCTTTGAATCCAACAGGAGTTTTGTTGATGTAACGAGGCAAGAAACTACCTGTGTGTAGATAAATGATCAAAGGACGATTTTTAGATCCATCATTCGGAGCGTAGACGTCCATTTTCAATGATTCAAGCATGAATTGAGGTCCCGGCTTAGAAGTGTCGATGTCACCGTAAAGCACAGTGTAATTTTGAGCGTAGGTTACGTTTTTGGTTTCACTCACCTGAGAGCGATTCAAAACATTGTCTACATAACGAATTTGTGCATTCGCACAAATTGCTGTTAACGTGAGTGATAACAGTAGTAATTGTTTTTTCATATTGATTCGTTTGTTTGAATTTAATTGATTGTTAACAACAAATGTATTCTATTAATTTTAAAAGTCAAGTTACTTTTTGAAGTTATTTTTCATGTCTGTGTAAGAAATATCGAAAAGTAAACTGGCGTAAGCCATTCTCCCAATTCGCGGTCCACCATATACTTGTAAAGCCATATTATTGGTTAAATTGGAAGCACCAACTTTGATTTGCGCATGGTATTTCGGAAGCTCTTTAGAGACCATGGCATCAACCATCCAATAGGTAGGAACGTCACCTGTAAATTGAGGAGAACCTTCGTAAACAAAACCCTCAATCCATTTAAAATTCACATTAAAAGATACATTTTTGATTTTCTTGTATTCCAATTGCGAGCCTCCAAAGCTTACGTTGAATTTGTTCTTTGGTGTGTTAAATGCTGGAATAATGGGGTCTGAATTGTCTTTTTTGTTTAGTTGGTTGAAAGAGTAATTGAATCCAAGGGTGTATTTTTCTTTGAAGAAATAATTGACACCAAATGAAGCACCAACGGTTGTAACTGTAGTGATGGCATTGGTTGCAATTCGATACACTTGTCCCCCAATAATTTCATTTTTTAAAATGTTGTTGAATTTTGGATCAAACCCTATTTTGTAGCCGATAAAGTCTTCATAGTAAGAGTAATACGTACTCAAGTCAACGTTTATTTTGTTGTCTAATAAAAACGATTTATATCCAAATTCAACGCTTTTTACCTTCTCAGGACGAACTGGATCCACGTTAAAGTAATTCAACTTTTTAATGTCTTTTATTGGATCGAGGAAATAATCTCCCAACGATGATAGTGTCACCAAATTTTGATAGCCTGAGATATTTCCAAGCAAGATTGCTCTACCAACATTGTAGTATAAATATTGATCAGCCAAAGTTGGATTTCGGACACCACTGGTGAGAGAGAGCCTGTAATAGGTAGTTTTATCGGGTGTGTAAACAGCAGAAAACGCAGGTGAATAGATGAAAGGGAAATTGATATTTTTATCAACTCTTAATGTGGCATTGAGCTTGAGTCGATCGTTGAAGGATTTGTTTTCATAACCTGTATATGCTCCGGCTTCACTATTTTGAATGACTCTTCCATTTGTATCAGAAAAAATGGTACCTTGTGTGTTGGGTCTATACAATCTACCATTCATCCCTACTACAATTATGTTACGTTTGTTTAGATTGAAACGATGCTCAGCCTGGGCATGATAGAGCGCACTTTTGTCGAAAAATCCGCTTCCGCCTTCACCAAAACTCTTTCTATTGGTAATGTCGTTTTTAAGGGAATCAAATCTTGCGGTACCCACTTCATATTTGTCGTAAGTAACTGAATTGTGAGGTCTATTTTGGAAGTTTGACCATTTATTGGCAATTTTTCTACATTCATCTTGCCATTGTTGAATGAGATCTTTGTTGTTGTTGATGACCATATTCACACTGTCGGCAAAAAGTTTTGGATTTTGAAACGGATAAATTGTTGGATAACCAGCCAATTTTTTCACTTTGTTGGCATAATAAGTTTTCCAGGCACTTTGGTAGTCACCACCCCATAAATCTGAAGGCTTGGCTTTTTGTTGTAGGATTAGGGCCGTAAAAACAGCGTCGTAAGTATTGCCTGCATCTTCTTGTGTAGCGTAAACCCTAACGAAACCGTTTCTGTGCTTAAATTCAAATCGATTTTGCCAGAATCGAATGTCGTTAAGGCTATATCGATTATCGCCTTGATAAACAGTGGTACCCATACCAAAATTGGTTTGGTAAATGAATTCCATTGATTTGTTTTTAAATGGTTTAGCAGCCAAGGTAAATGATGATTTGAGATTGTAAGTATTGTAATCAACAATGTCTTTTTCCCAGTATCCCTCTCTGTAAAACTGTCCCAATCCCGGGAAGTCGAACATACCCGACAAAGAAGTTTTATTGTATTCACCGGGACCTGGAATTTCATCGCCATAGCGGTTAACAGCATCGTAACCTCCGGGGTTGCTTGCGTTGTGCAAGGTACCTTTAACAGGATCTTGGTTGTTTGCTTCCCAATCATAAGCCTTCATATAGTAGAAGTTTGCTTTAATTGCAAAAAGATCTCTTCCTTTTTTGGATTTAAAAACGTGGGCATAGCGCAATGAATTTTCCATCAACTGACGTTCGCCTACTTTGAATTTGTAGCTAAATCCTGGAGTCTTCCATGGGTCTTTAGTAGTGATGCTAATAACGCCATTGAATGCACCTGGTCCATAAAATGCTGAACTTGCGCCAACTACAATTTCTTGGTTGTTTACATCGAGTTCAGAAGCCCCTAAAAAGTTACCAAGTGAAAAGTTCAAACCTGGACTTTGATTGTCGACACCATCAATAATTTGAAGAGTTCTCACGGGAGAAGTAGAATTGAAACCTCTGGTATTTACAATTCTAAAACCCAAGCTAGCAGCTGTCACATCTACACCTTTTAGATGTCCAAGTGCCTCGTAAAAGTCAGAAGCAGGGGTTTCTTTGATGCTTTGAGAGGTCATACTCTCAACTGTGAGAGGAGATTCTTTGAGCTTTTCTTTCAATCGGTTTTGTTTGATATTGACTTGCCCAATTTTCTCTAAATCAAGTTTAATTTCAATGTTCCAAGGATTTTGGTTGTTGTAGGTAACTTCAAAAGATTCACCTTGTACATTGATTGAGAATTTTGTGTTATTTTTTGGAGTGTTTGGAAGGGTAAATTGACCATATTCATTAGATTCAACGATGAATTCACCTGAGGGTAAGCTATTGCCTGTTCCATTTTGGTCGATGTTGTAAGGATCTAACGAGTAGATGCTTGCTACAATGCCTTTTTGTGTGGCTTTATCGATGATTTTTCCGTTGAGTGGTGTTTGGGAAAAAAGTGGACAAAAACTGCTTAGAAAAATTATAACAAGTAGTTGTTTAATCATATGTCAATCAAGTGTTAATCGGTGCAAGATAAGGTATTTGGAATGAATATTGAAACACCTGTTGCGAAAGATGCAAAAATCAATTTAATTTTAAATCTTAAAAATGCGTAAACTTGCAGTGTAAAACAATGGTTGAAAAAGATGTTCTTTTGAAAGCATGGGATCTGATGCAAACTGCCCGTGCAATGGCTGCAATTTATGAGGAGAATAGACCCATAACGAAGTATGTACACAGTACATCGAAAGGACATGAAGCCATACAAATTGCTGCTGGTTTTCATTTAAAGCCAATCGATTACGTATATCCATATTACCGAGATGAGAGCATGTTGCTTTCGATGGGAATGAAGCCGAAAGAGCTCATGTTGCAATTATTGGCAAAGGCCGATGACCCTTTCAGTGGTGGAAGAACATATTATGCGCATCCTTCGTTGAAGCGTCCTGATATGCCTAAAATGCCACATCAAAGCAGCGCAACAGGTATGCAAGCCATTCCTGCAACTGGGGCTGCTCATGGTATTAAATACTTAGAAGATCAAAACTTAATAACCAGCGCAGAAAAACCAATTGTTTTGGTTTCTTTGGGGGACGGTTCAGTGACCGAAGGTGAAGTTGCTGAAGCATTGCAAATGGCCGTTCTACATAAACTTCCAATTATTTTCTTGATTCAAGATAACGATTGGGGAATATCGGCTAGTGGCGATGAAATGCGCGCCATGGACGCTTTTGAATATGCATTGGGATTCAAAGGGCTACGTAGGGTACGAATTAATGGATCGGATTTTGTGCAATGTCATGACGAAATGAAACGTGCCATTGACTATGTAAGAACCAACCGTGAACCAATGTTGGTGCATGCTAAAGTGCCATTGCTTGGACATCACACCAGCGGGGTGAGAAGTGAGTGGTATAGAGATGATTTAGAAAAGCACGTGAGGCAAGATCCATTGCCTAAATTGGAACAATTGCTTTTAAGTTTGGCTGAGACCAACGATAATTTAGAAGAAATAGCCATTAAAGCGAAAGCGAGGGTACATGCTGACTTTGAGGAGGCCAAAGCGGCGCCGGATCCGGAAGCATCTACTTTATTCGACCATGTGGAAGCTCCAACCACCATTTTGGAAGAAAAAGGGGAACGCGCTCCAGAGGGTAAAGAACCTATCATGATGGTGGATGCTGCTTTGTTTGCTGTTGATGAAATATTAAAAAAACATCCAGAAGCTTTGTTGTACGGACAAGATGTTGGTCATCGTTTGGGTGGTGTTTTTAGAGAGGCAGCAACTTTATCGGACAAATATGGCAGAAAACGCATTTTCAATACTCCCATTCAAGAAGCGTATATTGTTGGAAGTACGGCCGGAATGAGTGCTGTGGGTTGTAAACCGATCGTAGAAATTCAATTCGCTGATTATATTTGGCCAGGTGTCAATCAACTTGTTACAGAACTATCGAAGAGTTGTTACTTGAGTATGGGTAAATTCCCAGTGGCTAGCGTTATACGTATACCCACAGGAGCATATGGTGGGGGAGGTCCTTACCATTCTGGAACCGTTGAAAGCAGTTTGTTGCCCATCAAAGGTATTAAAATTGCATATCCGAGTAACGCAGCAGATATGAAAGGACTGATGAAAGCTGCATTTTATGATCCGAATCCTGTGGTGATGTTTGAACACAAAGGACTTTACTGGAGCAAAGTTCCGGGAACAGATTTGGCAAAAACACCAGAACCATCGGAAGATTATGTGATTCCATTTGGTAAAGCACGTGTGGTTTTAGAATGTTCGGAAGAAGCCTTGGAAATGGGTGAAACTGTGGGTGTTGTAACTTATGGAATGGGTGTGTATTGGGCTTTGGCAGCTGCTAAAAAACTTCAAGGAAACGTGGAGATTTTAGACTTGAGAACATTGGCGCCATACGATCAAGAGGCGGTATATGCTCTGACAAAAAAACACGGAAAGATTTTGGTGCTTACCGAAGAAACCATCACAAATAGCTTTGCAGAAGCACTTGCGGGTAGAATTAGTCGCGATTGTTTTAGGTATTTAGATGCGCCTGTGCAAACCTTGGGAAGCAAAGATATTCCAGCTGTTCCCCTCAATATGGGTATGGAAGCGGTGATGTTGCCAAATGCAGACAAAACCTACGAAGTATTAAAAGATTTATTGGAAGGATAATTTGCATTTTTTGCAAATCTTTTCACTGTTTTTCAGTTTTATCATCATCCTTTTTACTTGGGTTTTCAGTATTTTTGAAAAACCATGGGACTTACACACGCAAAAATATTACTCAGTAATCCTAGAAAACCTAAGATTCAACCAATTGAAATCAACAGTTTGGTCGATACAGGATCTTATCATTTGTGTGTTTCTGAAGCAATTCAAATCTCTTTGGAGTTGGAAGTAATTGACTATCAAATGGTCACTTTAGCTAACAACATGGATGTAAAGGTTCCCTATGTTGGTCCTGTTCGGATTGATTATATGGGAAGAAAGTGTTTTATAGGTGCTTACGTTATTGGTGAAGGATGCTTGTTGGGGGTAATTCCGATGGAATCAATGGATTTGGTAGTTCAACCTTTGAATCAAAAATTGGTTTTAAATGTTGCAAATCAAGGATTCCAACGTTTATAATATCATAGAAATTTTTTGATTAGTTTGAGAGCACCTGCACTGTAAGGTGGGTATTTCTGTTTGAGGTCGAACCAGAATCCTGTTTTTAAAACACTCTTTTTGTGGGTGAAAGCATCGAAACCAAATTTTCCATGGTATGATCCTTGTCCGCTGTTACCTACACCACCAAAGGGCATTTCAGGAGTTACCAGATGCATGAGGGTATTGTTCACACATCCCCCACCAAAAGAAACTTTTTGAGTGATTCTTTGAGTCAAAGATTTGTTGGAAGAAAAGATGTAGAGAGCGAGAGGATTTGGATTTTTCTCAATGATTTGATACAATTCTTCTTCATTTTGGAAAGAAATGATAGGCAAAATGGGTCCAAATATTTCTTCCTTCATGATAGGATGATCGAGGTTATTAACTTTTACCAGGGTAGGTTCTATAAAGAGTTTTTCTATGTTGTGGTTTCCCCCGTGAAGAATTTCACATCCATCGAGTAATTTGATTAACCGATTGAAATGGTGTTCGTTTACGATTTTTGTGTAATCGGTTGATTCTTCAATGTCTTTGCCATAAAAATCATCGATGGCATGCTTCATGGAATCTACGAATTCATGGGCGAACTTTTCATATACCAACACATAATCAGGGGCTACGCAAGTTTGTCCTGCGTTGATTGTTTTACCCATTAAAATTCGCTTGGCAGTTGTTTTAACAGGGGTTGAGCCGTCTACAATACAAGGGCTTTTTCCACCGAGTTCCAAAATTGTTGGAATGAGGTATTTTGCAGCATGCTGAGCAATGATTCGTCCAACTGCTGTTGAACCAGTGAATAAAATAAGATTGGGTTGGTATTGATCTATGGCAAGAGGCACAATTTCGGCACCATTTCCTTCGATAATGTCTATATAACTTTCCGAAAATGTGGACCGAATCATTTTAGACAACAGAGAGGCAGTATTGGGTGTTAATTCTGAAGGCTTCAATAAAGCTGTATTTCCACCTGCTATGGCCGCAATGAGTGGAGCAATTTGCAATTGGAAAGGATAGTTCCACGGAGCAATGATCAAACATTTGCCATAAGGTTGGTTGATGATACTGCTTTTCGATGGGAAAAGAGCCATGGGTGAAGTTGGTTTTTGAGGCTTCATCCAGCGGTGTAAGTGCTTGATGGTATAGTTGATTTCACTCAGCACAAATCCAATTTCAGTGGTGTAAGATTCAAATTCAGATTTTCCTAAATCTTCACTCAGCGCCTCAATAATTTCATCTTGGTATGCCTCAATTGCACTTTTCAACAACAACAATTGAGATTTGCGAAATTCATAAGAAAGGGTAACGCCTTCTTGGTAATAATGCTTTTGCGTATGTCCGAGGTTACTCAGGTATGTTTCTGAATTCATGAGATTTAAATTGGTGTAAAGTTAATAACAATCTACAATCTGAAAAGATTTTTGATTGAAATTGATTACATCACCCAATTTTTTCCCCATAAGAAGTTGACCAAATGGCGAAATAGAAGAAATGACTTTGATTTTTTGTTTCTCAACCAAAACATCTCCAACCGCCGGTCCAATAAAAACGAAAAGTTGGTTGTTGCCTTGCGAAAGTTGCACCAACGTACCCAAAATAACAGCGCCTTTAAAATCGTGGAAATGTTCCATCATTTCTTCATTTATTTTGGTTTCTTCTAGTTGGGCTTCAGATCTTCTGATATCAGCTTGAATCATTTCCCGTTGCGTTTCATATTTGTCGCCAGCGCTACTTTTTGTTTCCTGCTGAATGGCAAATCTTTCAGATTCAAGGCTTTCGGTAATATTTGCCTTCGTTGCGGATATTTTATTCTTGATGGCAACAATCACGGATTGTTTGTTCGGGAGATTCATGACTCGAAGTACGCAATAATTTCACAGTTTTTTATCCCCCAAAATAAAAAAAAGAAAGAGCGCGATTTAGGTTGTAAATTTGTAAAAAAATTGACTATGTCTACACAGAGCACCATTGTTTTAAATACCATTGAAGAAGCCATTGAAGATATTAAAAATGGAAAAGTTGTGATTGTTGTTGATGATGAAGACCGTGAAAACGAAGGTGATTTTTTAACAGCTGCCCGCAATATGACCTCAGAATTGGTGAATTTTATGGCCAAGGAAGGACGTGGTTTGATTTGCGTTCCACTAACAGAAGAGCGTTGTGAAGAATTGGGTTTGGATATGATGGTTGGTAAAAATACCGCAACACATGAAACTGCTTTTACGGTGAGTGTTGATTTGTTGGGACATGGTTGTACTACTGGAATTTCAGCTCAAGACAGGTCTAAAACCATCATGGCATTGATTGACCCCAATGTGAATCCTGAGGAGCTTGGAAAACCCGGACATATTTTTCCGCTAAGAGCGAAAAAAGAAGGTGTTTTAAGAAGAGCTGGACATACAGAGGCTGCCATTGATTTGGCGAGAATGGCAGGATTTGAGCCTGCGGGCTGTATTGTAGAGATTTTGAACGAAGATGGTACAATGGCGCGTTTGCCTGATTTGGTTACGGTGGCTCAAAAGTTTCAATTGAAAATTGTGAGTATCGAACAACTCATCAAATATAGAATTGCACATGAAAGCTTGATTAGAAGGGAAATTTCTGTGCAAATGCCAACAAAATTTGGCGATTTTGACTTGGTTGCTTACAAACAAAAAGATACGGATCAGGAACATTTGGTTTTAATGAAAGGCACCTGGGAAGCCGATGAGCCTGTATTGGTTAGGGTTCATAGCAGCTGCCTAACGGGTGATATTTTTGGTAGCTGTAGATGCGATTGCGGCGAACAACTCGAAAAAGCCATGGAACGTATTGAAGCCGAAGGAAAAGGGATTATTGTGTATATGAATCAGGAGGGACGTGGAATTGGGCTATTAAACAAACTGAAGGCATATAAATTGCAAGAGCAAGGCTTAGACACGGTTGAAGCGAACTTGCAACTCGGATTTGGCATGGATGAACGCGATTACGGGGTGGGTGCTCAGATCATCCGCGACATGGGGATCACCAAAATACGTTTGATGAGTAATAATCCTAAAAAGAGAACGGGTTTGATTGGATATGGCTTGGAAATTGTGGAGAATGTGCCCTTGCTGGTGCAGCCTAATCCGCACAATGCCAAATATTTAGATACAAAAAGAGCCAAGATGGGCCATATAATTTGATAAAGATGTTAACCGTAAAACCTGAAGAAACACCGATTCCACAACTGCATCAATTTTTAATTGGCAGCATTGGTCCACGACCAATTTGTTTTGCAAGTACAATCAGTGCTGATGGCATGCCTAATTTGGCTCCATTTAGTTTTTTCAATGTATTTAGTGCAAATCCACCAATTGTGGTTTTTGCTCCAAACAACAGTGGCAGAGATGGTACGCCCAAACACACTTATTTGAATGTGAAAGCAGTGCCACAAGTGGTAATTAATGTGGTTTCCTTGGATATGGTAAACAAAATGAATTTGGCTGCTGCACCATGGGAATACGGAGTGAGTGAATTTGAAAAAGCGGGGTTTACCCCTGTGAATTCCGAATTGGTAAAACCATTTAGGGTGGCTGAAAGTCCCGTTCAAATGGAATGCGAAGTCATTGAGGTAAAGGAAATGGGAACAGGCGGAGGTGCTGGTAATTTGGTGATTTGCAAAGTAGTGCGATTGCACATTAATGAAGCGGTGTTGAATGTAGATGGAAAAATTGACCAACATAAAATGAACTTGGTTGGCCGATTGGGAGGAAGTTGGTACTGTAAAACCGACGAAACTAATTTGTTTGAATTGTCGCAACCCATGCAAAAAACCATTGGTTATGATGCCTTGCCAAAATCATTGAAAAGCAGTGAAGTTTTGTCGGCCAACGATATTGGCAAGATAGGATGTTTGGTCGAGTGGCCTAATGCCGATGAAATTTCAGCAGCGTGGGAGCAATACGGTCTTGGCGATGTTCATGCCACCGCCAAGAAATTGGTAGATCAGGGTGATCACAAAGCCGCATTGGCTTTGTTCATGAAATTAGATTAGTTCAATAGCTCTTTCACGAGTTGTGAAATCAACTTACCGTCGGCTTGACCGCTTAGCGCTTTCATAGCCAAGGGAATCACTTTTCCCATATTTGCTGCACCCGACAATCCAGATTCTTTGATAATGGCTTGTACTTTTTCACGAACTTCGGTTTCACTCATTTGAGCTGGCAAGAATTCTTCAATGATTGCAAGTTCAGCAGACTCAACTGCGGCGAGGTCTTCACGGCCTTGAGTTTGATAGATTTCCAAAGAATCTTTGCGTTGTTTTGCAAGTTTTTGAAGTGCTTTGATGCACATTTCATCGGTTACCTCGGTAACACCTTCGCCAGTTTGAAGCAATAAAAAGGCACTTTTTATACCGCGCAAGGCTCTAAGTCTGTCGGCTTCCTTTGCTTTCATGGCAGTGATGATGCCAGCGTTAACTTGTTCAATTAGATTCATGGTGCAAAGATACAAAACAACTTTGTTTCCGTATCTTTGCACTTTTCAATTTTTATGTCAACCGAAAGACCTGTTCGCGTACGTTTTGCTCCGAGTCCTACTGGACCCTTACACATTGGTGGTGTTAGAACTGCACTTTATAATTATTTATTGGCTCGTAAGCATGGTGGAACCATGATCCTTAGAATTGAGGATACCGATCAAAATCGTTTTGTTCCTGGTGCTGAAGAGTATATCCGCGAAAGCTTGAAATGGGTGGGTATTGAAATTGATGAGGGACCAGAACAAGGCGGACCACATGCTCCATACAGGCAAAGTGAGCGCAAACCTATGTACCGTCAATATGCAGAGCGTTTGATTGAAGAGGGACTTGCGTATTACGCGTTTGACACTGAGGAAGATTTGGAGCAAATGCGCAAGCGTTTGGAAGCTTCAAAGATGCAACCTGCATACGATGCTGTGAGCAGAATGGGCATGAAAAATTCTTTGACCTTGTCGGCTGATGAGGTGAAAGAACGTTTAGAGCGTGGCGACAACTATGTAATAAGAATCAAACTACCTAGAAAAGAGGAGGTGCGTTTTCACGATGTAATTCGGGGATGGGTGTCGGTGAATACCAGCACCATGGATGATAAAGTGTTATTGAAAGGCGATGGAATGCCAACGTATCATTTGGCGAATGTTGTTGATGATTATTTAATGGAAATTTCACATGTAATCAGGGGAGAGGAATGGTTGCCTAGTGCTCCATTGCATGTGATGTTATACAGATATTTAGGATGGGAAGAAAAAATGCCAAATTTTGCGCATTTGCCTTTGTTATTAAAGCCTGAAGGAAATGGGAAATTGAGCAAGAGAGATGGTGATCGTTTGGGTTTCCCGGTGTTCCCTATTGATTGGACAGACCCTAAAACGGGTGAAAAGAGTTCAGGTTACAGAGAATCGGGTTATTATCCGGAAGCTGTAGCCAACATGTTGGCGTTATTGGGATGGCATCCGAGCGACAATCAAGAGATTTTCAGCATGGATGAATTGATAGAGGCATTTTCATTGGAAAGAGTGAGCAAAAGTGGCGCAAAATTCGATGTCAACAAGGCATTTTGGTTCAATCAGCAATACTTAAATCAAAAATCCGTTGGCGAAATTTACGAAAGTATAGAGGGAATTTTTTCGCAGAAATACGGAAATGTAGAGCGCAGTTATGTCGAAACGATTGTTTCTATGATGAGGGAAAAATATCAATTTGCGAGAGAAATTCCCGATGCTTCATCTTATTTCTTCATTGAACCAACTGTTTTTGATGAGGAAGTGATTCGTAAAAAGTGGAAGCCAGAAACAAACGGTTTGATTCAGGAATTAGGACAATATTTCTTGGATCAGAATTGCCATAGTCATATAGAATTTGAAGCAAGTTTCAAGCAGTTTTGTGAGATGAAAGGCATTAAAACAGGAGAAATTTTACAACCTTTAAGGGTTGCAGTTTCGGGTGTTGCAATGGGTCCTCCAATATTTGAAATGCTTGCTTTGTTGGGAATTGAAAAAGTACTCACTCGTTTACAAGTGTGTACGAATTCGGTAAAACTTTAAGATTCACAGATTAAATTTGTATAAAAGGTTTCCTTTTGGCATAAGGAATCCTTATTTTCGCCTTTTAAATAATTAAATAATAAACAAAAATCATACGATGAATTCAATTTCTCGATTAAATGTAATCATGGGTTGGCTAATGTTTGCCATCTCTTTGGTTGTTTACACACTCACGTTAGAGCCATCGGTTAGTTTGTGGGATTGTGGTGAATTTGCTTCTGCAGCATACAAATTACAAGTGGTTCACCCTCCTGGGGCACCTTTGTTTTTGATGATAGGAAGGATTTTCTCCCTCTTCGCGAGCACCCCTGAAAACGTTGGTTTCTGGGTAAACATGCTTTCTGCTGTTGCTTCTGCGGGTTGTGTTATGTTCACTTACTGGATTACAGTGATGTTTGCTCAGAAGTTGGTTTCTGACGAGAACAAAAACAAAACAATGCTGGTTGTTTCTGCGGGTATTGTGGCTGCTTTAACCAATACTTTCTTAGATTCTTTTTGGTTTAGTGCAGTTGAGGCCGAGGTTTATGCATTGAGTTCGTTTTTTACGTCCCTCACCTTTTGGGCGTTATTAAGATGGTATACCACTGAAGATAGTAAATTGGTAGACCGTTGGATTGTATTCATTGGATTCATGATTGGTTTGGCATTGGGAACGCATATGTTGAACTTACTTGTTATTCCAACCGTTTGTTTGGCATATTATTTCAAAAAATATACCGTTACTCCTAAAGGTGTAATCATGGCTCTAATAGGGAGCGGTGTGGCGCTTGGATTTGTAATGAAAATCGTTTATCCAGGTATTCCATGGCTGTTGGCAAACTTAGATAAAATGTTTGTGAATGGATTTGGCATGCCGTTTTACAGTGGTGCCATCGTTGCAATTGCATTAATTGTTGCAGCAATTGTTTACTTGTTAATGTGGTCGCATAAAAAAGCAAGTCACAATTGGAATGTGATTATTTTAAGTGCTGGATTCATCATTTTTGGATATTCGTCTTACGCAATGGTGGTGATTCGAAGCATGGCAAATCCAGCTATCGACATGAACAATCCAGAGGATCCTTTCAAATTTTATGGTTACATCACACGTGAACAGTATGGTGATAGACCTTTGTTGTACGGACCATATTTCAATGCTCCCGCAACAGGACAAAAAGAAAAAGCTCGTCGCTATTTCAAATCAAAGGAGCGTTATGAAGAGGGTGATGAGAACATCGAAACTTTGTTTGAACCTATGGATATCGATGGAGATGGCAGGGCTGAAAATTTCAATACTATTTTTCCTCGTATGGGTTCAATGGAGCAGCGTCATTTCAGAGGTTATCGCGAACTCAGCGGCATGGATGATGTTCAAAATAGAATTGATGAATTGCAAAATTCAGGTCGCGCTTTGACCGAACAAGAAAAAGCTGAAATTCAAATGTTGGAATACACGGCGCCATCGTTTGGTAACAACATGAAGTTTTTCTTTACACATCAAATTCGATATATGTATTTGAGATATTTTGCTTGGAACTTTGTGGGTAGATTCAATGACCAACAAGCAGTTTCAGGGAATGGTCAAATCGATGGAAATTGGTATTCTGGAATTCCTTTTGTTGACAATATCAATATTGGTCCAATGAAGGACATTCCTGACTATTACAAAGATCAAAAGGCGAAGAATGCATATTTCTTCTTGCCTTTAATTTTGGGTATTTTAGGTTTGGTTTTGCAATATGGAAAAAAGAAGCATGATTTTTGGTTGGTGATGACCATGTTTATCTTCACTGGCTTATTGATTATTGTATACACGAATCAACCACCAACAGAGCCTCGTGAGCGTGATTACGCTGTTGTGGGGTCGTTCCAAATTTTCTGTATCTGGATTGGTTTGGGTGTAATTGCTTTGGCCGAAGCCTTGCAGAAATATTTGAAAGGTGCTGCAGCAGTTGGTGCTGCCGCTTTGAGTTTGGTATTGGTTCCGGTTAATATGGGTTACCAAAACTGGGATGATCATGACCGTTCAGGCAGGTACATTGGAATTGATATGGCCAAGAATTTCTTGGGATCATTGGAGAAAAATGCAGTATTGTTCTGTAATGGTGATAATGATACTTACCCATTGTGGTATGCTCAAAACGTAGAAGGTTATCGTACCGACGTTAGAATCATTAACCAATCCCTTTTGCCAACGGATTGGTATAGCATGATTTTGAAGGACACTGTCTATGAGTCATCGCCTTTGCCGCTTACTTGGAAGAAAGAAGACTTACAAACCGGTAGCTTTGAATCTCCCTATGGTATTCAAATTAACAATGAAGAATATCCGATGCGCCGCGAACTTTCGACCATCATCAAAGAAATGCAAGATCAAAAAGCAAAAAATGGTGGTGAAACCAAAGGAATTAATTGGAATGGAAGTAAATTTTTCATCAAAGTTGATAAAAATGCGGTTCTTGCCAATGGTATTGTTTCTCCAGCAGAAGCAAACTTGATTGAAGATACCATCAATATAGACATTGCCGCTGGCAGATTGTCAAAAGGTGATTTGGTGATGTATGATTTGGTATCAACAATGGCAAAAGAAGGTTGGAAACGCCCAATTTACTTTACTTCAGTTTCAGGATATGATTTCGGATTTTTGAATAATTATCTGCAATTAGAAGGTTTGGTATACCGTTTTGTTCCAATTAAAGGTGGAGCTGATAGAGGGCAACCAACCAGAATTCAAGAATTTAAACTTTACAACAACCTCGTGAAGCGTTATAAATATTATGGAATGAAAGACAAGAGCAACTTCTTCTTAGACGATAAAGCGGCCTACGTTCCAAATGATATTCAACAAATGTCGTTGTTGCTCGCAAATTATTATATCGAAAAAATTAACAGTTTAGAGCAGATGGCTGAAGGAATGAGAACTGGTAAAATGAAAATGAACGGGCAAGAGGTTCCAATGGCTTTTGTAACTTCTCCGGTTAAAGGTTTCGCGAGTGCTGCAGATTATTACAATTTCTATAAAGACAGTATTCCAAACTACAAGAAACGCGGTTTAGAAGTATTGACACACATCATGAAAGAAATTCCGCAAACTGTATTGCCAATGCGCAGAGAGTATAGAACCGAGTTTGGGGTAGCTTTCTTGGCGTTAGGTGATGAAAAGAATGCAAAACTAGTATTGGATGAAAGTGTAAAAGAGAATGTTCAATATGGAAGATTCTATAAAAAATTGTTAGATAAAAATGACAATAACCAAGTATTCAGCAGAGAATTAAACAACAGTCAATATTTCATTAATCGTGCAATTGAAGCAGCCAACCAAAAGAATAAAATGGCTTGGTCGGCCGAATATAAGCGATTGTCGGCTGGATTGTTTTAAAAATAAGAATTTAGAGTGTCCCGCCTTTCGGCGGGACTTTTTTTATGTTTAGAAAAGATACATTACAAAAAAAAGATTCATTTGTTTACGGAGTTCATCCAGTAATTGAAGCTTTAGAATCGGGTAAAACCATTGATAAGGTTTGGATACAGGAGGGTGTTTTACAAGGACAATTAAAAGACATTTTGATGATGTTGCGAGACCGCAAGATCATTTGGAAACAAGTTCCAACTCAAAAGTTAAACTCTTTGGTGAGGGGAAATCACCAAGGAATTGTGGTGGCTATTTCAGCGGTTGACTTTGCTAAATTAGACGATGTGATTGCTGAAACTTATGAAAAAGGTGAAGAACCCTTTATTTTAGTTTTAGATGGAATTACAGACGTAAGAAATTTTGGTGCCATCGCTAGAACGGCTTCTTGCGCAGGTGTTCATGCCATTGTTGTGCCAGAAAAAGGTGGCGCTGCCATTGGTCCGGATGCCATTAAAACTTCTGCAGGAGCATTGTTTAAAATTCCAGTATGTAGAACAAATTCCATGTATGGAACCATCAAGTTGTTGAAAAATAGCGGATTACATATTGTTGGTGCCTCAGAAAAAGGTGCTACAAATTTGTTTGAGTCTAAGTTTGAAGGCCCGATTGCAGTGGTTATGGGTAGTGAAGAATCTGGATTAAGCACGGATGTCTGGAAGTTGTGTGACCAATTGTGCAAAATTCCGTTGATGCCAACGGGGGTTGACTCCTTGAATGTGTCAGTGGCTTCTGGTATTTTCGTTTATGAAGTAATCAGACAGCGCACAAAGAATTTATAAGATTTACTCTCAAGTTATTGTATTTTTGCGACTTTTATGTTGCGAACTATTCCCATGGTGAATTTAAAAGCCCAGTACAATCGCTTTAAAGGCGAATTGGACGAGGCTGTGATTCAATCTATGGCGAATGCTGATTACATACAAGGAAACGCTGTTCGTCAATTTGAAGTTGAGCTATCTGAGTTGCTTCATGTGAAGCATGTTATCTCTTGCGCCAATGGTACAGATGCCCTCCAAATTGCATTTATGTCGCTCAATTTACCTGTAGGTTCAGAAGTTATTGTTCCAACATTTGCTTACGCTGCCTTAGCTGAAGTGCTTCATTTATTGGCTTTAGTACCAGTATTTATTGATGTTGATTCGGAGGGATATTTGATGGATGTAGATGCCATTGAATCAAAAATTGGACCCAACACCAAGGCTATCGCCCCAGTTCACCTATTTGGTGAAGTTGTGAATATGTCCAAAGTGCTCAAATTGGCTGAAAAATATCAGTTGTACGTTGTTGAAGATAACGCTCAGGCAATTGGTGCTATTTTTTGTGGTGATGGGATTTCAGGGTTTGCTGGAACTTTAGGAACTATTGGGACAACCTCATTCTTCCCAAGTAAAAATCTGGGTTGCTTTGGAGATGGTGGTGCAATATTTACAAATGATGATGATTTAGCCGCAAAAATGCGGATGATTGCCAATCATGGTCAGTCTAAGAAATATATCCATGATATTATTGGATTAAATTCCAGATTGGATACCATTCAAGCGTCAATTTTGAGCGTGAAACTCAAATATTTAAAAGAATTTACATCAGAGCGTCAAAATATTGCTGAGCGTTATTGCCGTGCCTTTACGGATCTCGATGGGGTCGTTGTCCCTCAAAAAAACCAATTTTCAACCCATGTATATCATCAATTTACTTTAAAATTGGAAACAGAAGAGATGCGCAATGCATTGAAGGAACACATGTTACATGCTGGAGTATCAACAATGGTATACTATTTGCTACCATTGCACAAGCAGCAAGCGTATTCAACAAAAGATGTATTACCTTTGTCGGAGAATTTGAGTAAATGTGTCTTGAGTTTGCCCATTTGTCCCGAATTAACGATTGAAAATCAACAATATATCATTCAAAAAATAAGAGAATTTACCCTAAAGTATAAAAATATTTAATATGAAAATAGCTGTAGTAGGAACTGGTTATGTAGGATTGGTGAGTGGAACGTGTTTCGCGGAAACGGGAAATGATGTTATTTGTGTAGACATTGATCAAAGCAAAGTTGATCGATTAAGTAACGGACAAATCACTATTTTTGAGCCAGGTTTAGAGGTATTATTTAAGCGCAATTTAAAAGAAGGTCGTTTAAAATTCACCACCAACTTAGAAGATGCAATCAAAGATAGTTTGGTTATCTTTCTGGCATTGCCAACCCCTCCGGGTGAAGATGGTTCAGCTGATTTGAGATACGTTTTGGGAGTTGCCGATCATTTGGGTAAAATCATGACCGGGTATAAAGTGATTGTTGACAAAAGCACAGTTCCAGTAGGAACAGCAGATAAAGTGCATGCTGCAATTGCTGCTAATTACTCTGGTGAATTTGATGTTGTATCGAATCCGGAATTTTTACGTGAAGGTGTTGCTGTAGATGATTTCATGAAGCCCGACCGTGTTGTAATTGGTGCTGCATCACAAAGAGCATTTGATGTGATGGATGAATTGTATGCTCCTTATGTTCGTCAGGGCAACCCTGTGATGCACATGGATACCCGCAGTGCGGAATTAACCAAATATGCTGCAAACAGTTTCTTAGCCACAAAAATTTCATTCATGAATGAAATTGCACGTTTGTGCGAATTGCTTGGTGCTGATGTAGACATGGTACGTAAAGGTGTTGGTAGCGACGATAGAATAGGTAAGCGTTTCTTGTTCCCAGGTATTGGTTATGGTGGTAGCTGTTTCCCTAAAGACGTGAAAGCCTTGGTTCATAGCGCTTCTGAAGTGAATTACGACTTCAAAATTTTAAAAGCAGTTGAAGATGTAAATGCTGATCAGAAAAAAGCTTTATTGCCGAAAATTGACCAACATTTCGGGGATATCAAAGGAAAAAAAGTGGCTATGTGGGGATTGGCGTTCAAACCAAATACCGACGATATTCGAGAAGCTCCAGCGTTGGAAATGATTGATGCAATAATGGATCGTGGTGCCTCAGTTTCTTGCTATGACCCAGAAGCGATGGCCAATGTTAAGCAGATTTTAGGCGATAAAGTACAGTTTTGTGAAACAAGTTATGAAGCCTTAAAAGATGCCGATTTCTTGATTATTGCTACTGAGTGGCCTGAATTTAGAACACCGGATTTTGACAAAATTGCTTCCTTATTGACCGAAAAGGTTATCTTTGACGGTAGAAATTTATTTGACCTTGAGGTAGTTCGTAAACATGGATTTACTTACTATAGCATTGGTAGACAAGATATTAAATGAAAAGAGAACGCGTTTTAATTACCGGAGCAGCTGGCTTTCTAGGAAGCCATCTTTGCGATAGATTTATCAAAGAAGGTTACCATGTAATTGGGATGGATAATCTCATTACAGGTGATTTAAGAAATATTGAACACTTATTTCAGCTTGAGCAATTTGAGTTTTACAATCACGATGTGAGCAAATATGTTCATGTTCCCGGTGAAATCAAATACATCCTTCATTTTGCTTCTCCAGCAAGCCCTATTGATTACCTAAAAATTCCAATTCAAACGTTGAAAGTAGGTTCTTTGGGTACGCACAATCTGTTGGGGTTAGCAATGGCTAAAAAAGCAAGAATTTTGGTTGCAAGTACGAGTGAGGTTTATGGCGATCCTACTGTTCATCCTCAAACCGAAGATTATTGGGGGAATGTGAATCCCGTTGGTCCAAGAGGAGTTTATGATGAGGCAAAACGTTTTCAAGAAGCCATTACAATGGCCTACCATACGTATCACGGTTTGGAAACAAGAATTGTTCGTATTTTCAATACCTATGGACCAAGAATGCGCCTTAATGATGGTCGCGTTTTACCTGCGTTTATGGGACAGGCCTTAAGGGGTGAAGATTTGACTGTGTTTGGTGATGGTAGTCAAACAAGAAGTTTCTGTTATGTAGACGATTTGGTAGAAGGAATTTATAGATTGTTAATGAGTGATTGCGCTGATCCAGTGAATGTTGGAAACCCATCTGAAATTACCATTGCACAATTTGCTGAAGAAATTATCAAACTAACAGAAACCGATCAAAAGGTGATTTATCATCCATTACCAACAGACGATCCAAAACAAAGACAACCAAACATTACCAAAGCAAAAGAAATTTTAGGTTGGGAGCCAAAAGTTGACAGGGCTGAAGGTTTGAAAATTACTTGGGATTATTTCAAAGCATTACCTAAAGAACGATTATACGAAGATTCACACCACAGAGAATTTAAATCATAACAAAAAAAGGCTGAAAAGCCTTTTTTTGTTATGGAATACCTTGTACAACATAATATTAATCATAAAATTACGTTTTATACTTTCATGATTAGAAAATTACTCTTTTCTTTATTTTTATTTTTTTGTAGCTCGGGAGTATTGACTGCCCAGTCTAATTTTGTTACTGGCACCGTAATTGATTCCTTTAATAATCGATTTTTGGGAAATGCTGTTGTCATGGCAATCAATCCAGCAGATAGCACACTCATTCAATTTACCAGAACAAAATCCGATGGAACCTTTGAGTTAAAATTAATCAAAAAAGATTCCATTAAAATACAGATTACTTATCCTGGATATGCCGATTTTTCTGAGAATATGCTGATTGTAGGAAATAGACGTAATATGGGAATGATTAATTTTATTCAATTGTCGCAACTCATTGATGCTGTTCTCATTCGGGCTCAAGGTGGAAAAATGAAATTCAAAGGAGATACCTTGGTGTATTTTGCCGATAGTTTTAAAACCAGGACAAATGCAACAGTTGAGGATTTGATTAAGAAATTACCTGGGTTACAGGTGAATCGAAATGGTGAAATCACGGCTCAAGGTAAAAAAGTAGAACGTGTTTTGGTAGATGGCGAAGAGTTTTTTGGCGATGATCCAACGGTTGCTACCAAGAACTTAGATGCCAAATCGGTGAAAGAAGTGACTGTTTACGATGCCCAATCTGAAGAATCAAAACGAACTGGAGATAACAGCGCAGAAAAAATCAAAACCCTCGATATCAAGTTAAAAGATGATGCGAAAAAGGGATATTTCGGGAAGATTACCTTGGCCAATAATCCTTTTTTAATGAAGGAACAAGAAAGTACAGGCAATTTGTATGAGCAACGGTTGCTCTTTAGCAGTTTCAAAGATAAGCGTAAATTCAGTGTTTTTGGATTGCGAGGAAATACGGCCAATGTTGGAATGAATTGGAATGAAAAAGAACAGTTTGGGGAGAGCAATAACCAATATTTTAGTGATGGAATGTACTTCACTGAATACAACAGTTCAGAAAATCAGTTAGATTATTCAAGAAATTCGGGTGTTCCTCGTTCACTGGATTTAGGAACCCTCTATTCCAATCAATGGAACAAACACAAAGTGAATTTTAATGCTTCGTATAGAGAATTAGATGTATTCAATTTCAGCACAAGTAAAAGGATTCAGTTAATAGAGAACAATGAACTGTGGAATTATACTGTGAACAACGACACTAACAAAAGGTATCAGTATAGAACATCAGGCAAATGGGAATTTCAGATTGATTCAATGAATTATTTTGTGATGAATTTAAAGGGTTCTTTAACTGGATCAAACAGATTTTCCATTAATTCAAACAATTCAAAAATCAATTTTGACACCCTTAATAAACAGTTTAGAAATGGTTTAGATTCTGGATTTTCGTATGCTGCAAATGTAGATTTGAAGTACAATCATAAATTTAAAAAGACAGGAAGAGCATTAACATTTACAGGTGCTTATTCTCGCAATAATTCGGAGGGAAACAATGCTTTATTATCGAATAACTATCTAAAAAATGGATTGGGATTTTCATCATTTTATTTTGATCAATATAGAAAGAACAATAGCAATACTGAAAATTTCTCAAGCTCATTGAATTTGATTGAGCCAGTTACTAAAAAAATTGAGTTGTTAACAGGTTTTGTATATTCCAACTCAAAGCAATACAATCAGTTAAATGTTTACAACAGAGATGGTATGGTATCGTTGATAGATACACTGGGGAATCATTATATGCTCGGCCAATCGCAAATAAATGGAAGCATTGGTTTGCAATATAAATCGAAAGTTTTGACTCTTGGCGCAGGATTGAAGCCCCAAATTTCTTCAATTATACAAAGTGAAAATTTGAGGAACCTGAATATTGACAAAGATTATTATGCCAATCTACCATTTCTAAATGTGAAGTGGATGTTTTCCAAAATGGGTGTTATTGACTTGAAATATGAAGAAAAAGTAAGCCTGCCTTCTGCGTTTCAGTTGCAACCGATTATTAATAATTCTAATCCTTTATTTATCAATCAAGGAAATATTTCTTTGGGTCAAAGTTTGTCCCACAATTATACGTTTACATTCAGAAACGGTAACATGTTAAAACAAATGTATTATTATTATTCTGGGGGATATACGGTCTATGAATCTAATTTTATTACAGCAAATCAAATTGATTCCTTAGGAAGAACCATTTCCAAAACTGAAATGGGCAAGAACAATGCAAACGGTTACGTTTATGGTTACATCATGAAAGGGATAAAAGGCACCCCTATGGAATTATCGTTGCAAACCAATTTGTATTGGAGTAAAACCCAAGTCCTCCAAAATGGGATTGAAGGCATAACCAATAGTTCAGGTTTGAGTTTGAGTCCAACCGTTTATTTTGATATGAATATTGTGTCGTTTGATATAAATTATGAGTTTAATTTAAACAACAACACCAGTACTTTTTATGAAAGGTTTAGCAATCAAAACTGGACACAAAGTGTTTCAGTTGGATTGGATTTGGGGCCATTTAACAAAACTTCTTTTAGTGCCAAGGACGAAAAAGATGAGGACAATGGTTGGTCGATGTCATTAGATTATGAGGCAAATTTTAGGCAACAAACTTCAATTTATAATGTACCAAATAATAAATTGATTCATGGATCAATTAGTTACACTCATAAAAAGAAGAGAGAATATGTATTTAGTTTGAGGGTTAATGATTTGTTGAATCAGAATATCAATTATAATCGAAATGTAATTGGTAATCAAATATTTGAGAACACAAATACAGTATTCAAACGCTATTTTTTACTTGAGTTTGTCTATAAATTTAAAAACAAACCAAAAACCATTCAGGAAAATGAAGTTTCAGAGAACTCAATTAATCAGTAATTCGAACATGAGACATTTGATATTCATTCTTTGTTTTATTTTCATTGTACCCTCAAGGGGCCAGTTTTTAGATTCTTTTACCATTTCGTATGTCAAAAAGACCAATTTGCATAAGGCGTTGGGTAATGATCCATGGACTGAACAAATGAAGAAAGTGATTCCGAAATATGTGAATGATCAGTATTTACTGACGTATAAAAATGGAATTTCATATTACAAGGGTGTTGTGAGTGACGAAGATAAGAACAAAGCAACTCAAATACCTGAGTGGTTACATGCGGGTGTCGCTGGTATTGAGATCATTCAAGTAAAAGATTCATTCCGAATGAGGAAAGAAGTGATGGATGTTAAGCTTCAAATTGTGGATACTGCATTTAAATTTAAGTGGAAAATAAGTAGCACTGACAAAAGAACCATTGCAGGGTATAGCTGTAGAAAGGCAGTAGCCACGTTCAATGATAGTATTTTGATTTACGCATTTTACGCTGAAGAGTTAATGGCCCCAGTTGGCCCTGAGGCGATTTGTGGTCTACCTGGTGCAATTCTGGGTGTAGGAATACCCAAATACAATGTCACTTGGTTTGCCGATAAAGTGGAGGTACATGCAAAAGGATTTCAATCTAAATTGTTGCCAAAGAAAAAGGAAAAAACGTACTCTTTGCTAACTTTTAAAAATGAGATGAAATCTATTTGGGGTGGGCGTTGGGATAAACGCGGGGAAGCGATGTTTTGGAAAATGCTATTTTAAGATTTTAATTAATCTTAAGTACATGGTTATTAACAAAAATCAAATTTACAATATACAATTGTAAGTTGTTGGATTCTTGTAAGTCATAAATATTGAAAAGTGTAAAATTATTCTTTCTTAAGATTGCGATGATATCTTCAATTAGACCTTGACCAATCATTTTCTCAATCAAATTTGCCTCAATCAAAATAATTTTGATATTATTTTTTAAGTAATCTTCAGAAATTCCATTGATTACTTCCATTTCAAATCCTTCAACATCTATTTTTAATAAATCAATATTCGACAATGAATTTTCATTTACATAATCATTCACAGTTACTACTGGAACTTGAATTTGATCAATAATTTTTGCTGAATAAGTGGGATTTGTTACAGAATTAGGGTTTTTGAAGGAAGTTGCACCACTGTTACTATGTCTGTTTAAGGTTAAAATTCCCTTTTTATCACCAACACCAGAATTATTTAAATTTAACCTATTAATATTTTTACAGTTGTTTTTTAATTTCTCAAAAACAGTTGGATTAGGTTCGAATGCATGAATAGAAGAATTTGGAAATTTCTGACGAAACATTTTTACAGTATTTCCAACATTAGCCCCTATATCAACAATAGTTTCAATGTTGACATTTAAATTTTTAACAATAGTTTTGAGGTCATTATCTTCATGTTTTGAAATTTTACGAAAGAACTTGGAGCTTCGAAATTTAACAGATTTAATAATTTTATTAATCATAAGTAAAAGAATACAAAGATAGAATTATAATTTAGAAATATTTTAAGATTTTAAGGCCAATTGTCCGCAGGCAGCATCGATATCTTTGCCTCTACTTCTGCGTACATTTACAATCAGTTTTTTTGATAACAATCCCTCTGCAAAGGCTTCTAAACGACTAGTTGGTTGAAATTCAGCAAGTGAAATGGGGTTGTACTCAATTAAATTAATTTTGGATGGAAATTTACGGGCGAATGTTGCCAATTCCTTTTCTTCTTCTAAGCCGTCGTTCACACCAGCAATAACCGTATACTCCAAAGTAGGTCTATTGCCCGTTTTTTCGTACCAATATCCTAATGCTTCAGCCAATAATTCCAAATTGTTTGTTTCATTGATTGGCATGATTGCACTGCGTTTTTCATTGTTAGCAGAATGCAAACTCAAGGCGAGATGTGTTCTCACACCATCGTCGGCAAGTTTTTTAATCATTTTTGCAATTCCGGCAGTAGACAAAGTGATTCTTGATGGACTCATTCCTAAGCCATCGGGGCTTGTAATGATTGCTACACTTTGCAAAACATTGGCGTAATTCAATAAGGGTTCGCCCATACCCATATATACGATATTGTCTAATTTTTTACCGTGATGTTTTTCTGCCAATTCGTTAATTAAAATGACTTGATCAAAAATCTCAGCAGCTGTTAAATTTCTTTCTCTTTTGAGATAACCAGTTGCACAGAATTTACAATCTAAACTACAGCCAACTTGACTGCTCACACAAGCTGTTGTTCTGCTTCTTGATGGAATGAGTACACCCTCAATTTTATTACCATCATGGAGTTGAAAAACCACTTTTATGGTGCCATCAGAAGAATATTGTGCTGTAATAATTTCAGTTGAATGAAAGGTGAAATTGTCTTTTAAAACTTGACGCAGATCTTTAGATAGATTCGTCATGTCTTCAAAGTTTCTCACACCTTTTTGCCACAACCATTGCCAAATTTGTTTCGCACGAAAGGAAGGTTGTCCCAACTCTTTTAAAGCGTTTTCCAATTCCTTCAAATCGAGTTCTCTGATATCTTTCATGATTCAACTAAAATATTAGATTGGCAGTCAATGTCCCTCAAAAGAAAAAGACTATTTTTTTCTATAAAACAAGCTAATAGGAATGCCCTTTAGAGGGAATTCTTCACGCATTTTGTTTTCAATAAAACGCGTGTAGCTTTCGGCAACGTACTGAGGCAAATTGCAGAACAAGGCGAACGCCATCCTTTTGCTCGGAAGTTGCGTAACATATTTAATTTTAACGAATTTACCTTTACGGCTCGGCGGAGGCGTATTTTCCATAATTGGCAGTAAATAATCGTTTAATTTTCGTGTAGGAATTTTTTGGGTAAGGTTATCATAAACGCCCAAAATGGTTTCCATTGTTTGGTATAAACGTTGTTTTGTAAGCGCCGAAATGAACAAAATTGGCACATCCACGAAGGGTGCAATTTGGCTATGGATATGGGCTGTATATTCAAGATGGGTGTTCGTTTCTTTCTCGACCAAATCCCATTTATTCACCAAAATTACGACTCCTTTTCCAAGTCTATGTGCCATCCAAAAAAGATTTTGATCTTGAGATTCTAATCCTTGAGTGGCATCGATTACCAGAACCACAACATCTGCATTTTCAAGAGCGCGAAGTGAGCGCATTACTGAATAAAATTCAATATTTTCGTTTACTTTGCTTTTTCTACGTATTCCAGCGGTATCTACGAGAATGACTTCTTTGCCATAAGCTTTATAGATTGTATCGAGAGAGTCTCGGGTTGTGCCTGCGATATCGGTAACAATGTTCCGTTCTTCGCCCATGAGTGAATTTATCAGGGAACTTTTACCCACATTGGGTCTGCCTACAATGGCAATTCTAGGCAAATCTAATACGGTATCATCGAGTGGTTGTTCGTCTTTTAAGTATTCTACAACTGAGTCGAGAAGTTCACCTGTACCTGAACCATTTGCCGATGAAATTTCATATAAAGTATCAAAACCTAAAGTGTAGAATGTGGAAGTTTCTAAACGAAGTTTATCGTTATCAACTTTGTTCACACAAAGCAAAACAGGTTTTTTGGAACGGCGTAGAATTTTGGCAAATTCTTCGTCGAGGGGATTTACATCTGTTTGAACATCAACCACAAACACAATTACTGAAGCTTCTTCAATTGCAATGTGAACTTGTTCACGAATGGCGGTTTCGAATACATCGGACGACTGTGGAACAAATCCACCTGTATCAATAACTGTAAACTCAATTCCGTTCCAATCGCTTCGGCCATAGTGACGATCTCTGGTTACTCCGCTAAAATCGTCTACGATGGCTTTTCTTTCGCCGGTAAGTCGATTAAACAAGGTACTTTTTCCAACATTTGGTCGTCCAACAATGGCAACAATTCTACTCATAACTGCAAAGATAAGGCAATCCTGCGAGTTTTAGGGTAGTAATCGAGGAGAACCTCTTAAAACAAGATCAAAATTAGGTAATGATGAAAAGAGTGTTTGATTTTGAGGGACAATTCTTCACTTGTTTGAGAGATATGATATTTTCTTATGTTTTTTAAGTGGTTAATATGTCTAAACATAAGGTCAGTGGCGGAAATGCGGTAAAATAGGTGGCATGAAATTTGTATTTTTGCGAGGTACTTAAATCTATCAAATTATTTTTTCCTTTTTGAGAGGGAATTATTTAGATTAAAACTTTAACTATTAATTAGTTACAAAAACTTTTGTGTAACTGAAGTGGCGAAGCTTTGAAGAAAAATAACTCTACAAGTCACGAAAATTCATCAAAAAAGTAGTTAATTTGTTTCAAAAGTGAAGATTTTCAATCATATAGTCGTTATAACAATTGCAACAATTGTTTTGTTTGCATCTTGTGGTGTGAGCAAAGATCTGGTATATTTAAAAGGAATATCAGATACATCTGCAATTGACTCTGTTTTTACGAGGCCTTTAACCATTAAATCAGGCGATCAATTATCCATTTCTTTGTCGAGTTTGAACTCTGAAGCAGATGCCATCATCAACCAATCAAATTCTGGTGGTGGGGCGTCAAATTCAGTGAGTTATTCAGGGGCCAATGTAGTGGGATATTTTGTGAGTGAAAATGGCACCATCAATATGCCGCGACTGGGTTCTATTTATGTAGAAGGAAAGACGCACAACGAGTTGAAAGACATGTTGCAGGTAATGTTGGAACCATACACAAAGAATCCTATTGTAAATGTGCGACTTCTAAACTATCAAATTACGGTATTAGGAGAAGTAACTAGACCTGGTCAAATTACAATTACTACACCCCAAGCAGATATTTTGCAGGTTATTGGTTTGGCTGGAGATATAACTCCTTATGGAAAGCGAGACAATATTTTATTGATTCGCAAAGACGGCAACAACAGAATTGTGAAGCGACTAAATCTAACAGATCCAAAGTTGTTTAAAAGTCCATTTTTCCAACTTCAACCTGGAGATTTTATATACGTTGAACCGAATAAAACTAAATTAAATTCAACAAGTTTAGGATTTCAAATTTGGCCATTGGTAACGAGCGGATTGTCGTTATTGGTTGTGATGTTATCCATATTTACAAGATAAAATGAGCGACAAATTAGACTCTATTAAACAACCGAATCCAACAAAAAATGATCCATTTGACTTAATCAAAAGGATCATTTTTGCATATTGGCCGGTTTATGCAATTTCGATTATATTGTCGTTGATTATTGCAAAAAATATCATCAAGTATACAGCTCCTAATTACGAAATTTATGCTAAGGTTTTGATTAAAGATGAAGATGGGAATTCAGCAGGCAAAGACATTTTAAAGGAAATGGACTTGTTTTCGAAACAAAAATCCATTGACAACGAAATAGAAATTGTAGGTTCGAGGTTGGTTGCCAAACAAGTTGCAAAGAATTTAAAAACATATGTTAAAATATATGGCAAGGGTAAAGTTCAAACTGTATTGCAAGATTTCACATTCCCAATAAAATTTGAGTCATTATTGTTAGATTCAATGCCTACATCGAAGGAATTGGAAATGTCGATCATTAAAGGCAAAAATCCGAAGGTGAAAATTGATGGAAAGATTTACAATCCTGTAAATCAATTGATAACAATCAGGAAATTAAAATTCTATTTGCGCATTGATTCAAGCAGGTTGAATAGCACACAATTAGAAAATTACACATTGCAGTTTAATTCGATTGAAAGTGAAATTAATTCATTATTGGCCTCATTGATTGTGAGTTCAACGGGTCGAAAAACTACAATCATGGGTCTGCGTTTTAAAACAGAGAATATTGTATTAGGAAGAGATATTTTGAATGAGTTTATTCGAGTTTACACTTCAAATGCAGTTGATGAAAAGCGCGAGATTGCTCAATACACTTTGAATTTCATCAATGATCGATTAAAATTATTGAGTGATGAGTTAGCGAGTGTTGAAAAGAATATTGAAAACTTTAAAGAGGAGACAGGATTGATGAACATTAGTTCACAAGCAGAGAGTTATTTAGAGGTTGTACGTAATACAGATTTAGAGATTTCAAAAGCAAAAATACAATTATCTATTCTCGATAATATCGAAAATTATATAAATGGCAAAGGAACAAATCCTGGTGCAGCACCATCGTTAATGGGATTTGAAGAACCGCTTATGGTTTCATTATTAAATAATTTATATGATCTTGAGTTCGAACTAAATAAATTAGCAAAAGTCTCTGGTTCAAAAGATGAGAAATACAATGCAATATTTGATGAAATACAAAATTTAAAATTGAGTATCAAAGAAAATATTCAAAGTACACGTCGTAATTTAAACACCAAAATAAAGCAGCTGAATATTGAACTCGACAAAAACAAGGTTCAATTTAAAGGGCTGCCAAAAAACGAAAGAATATTGGTAGATATTAGCAGACAACAAAATGTAAAAAATGAAATTTATACATATCTTCTTGAAAAACGTGAAGAATCTGCAATTTCATATGCATCAACAGTTTCTGATATACGTGTTATTGAATGGGCCTATGGTGGTACATTAATTTCTCCAAAGTCAAATCTCATTTATGGACAATGGTTTACTTATGGTTTATTTATTCCACTTTTTTTCTTTGCTTTCAGAATTTTGCTGAACCCAAAGGTTTTGGTGAAGAAGGATATAACTGATTTTACTAAGGTTCCAATTGTAGCAGAATTGATATTCGATAAAGAAAAGAGAAAATTTGTAATCGGGGCAAAAGATAGGAGTTTTTTGAGTGAAACATTACGAAGCATTCGAACAAAACTTTCATATTACAAATTTGCATCGGAAACAAAGGTCATCATGGTAACCTCTTCGATTCCGAATGAGGGAAAGAGTTTTTTAACGCTAAATTTAGGATTATCATACAGTTTATCAGGAAAAAAAGTGTTGTTGATTGGTGCTGATTTGCGTAAACCAGTTTTGCACAAAGCCTTTGAAATTTCTGGAAGTAAAGGCTTGTCGAACTATTTGGCGAAATCTTTAAAATTGGAGGATGTGATTATCAAAACCAATTTTGAAAATGTATCTATTATACCAAGTGGTCCTGTACCACCGAATCCCTCCGAACTAATTGATGGAGATGCTTTTGATGAGTTGTTGGTGGAGTTAAAGAAAGATTTCGACATCATTATCATTGATACACCGCCGTTGGGTTTGGTTACAGACGCTTTGATTATAGCACCAAAAACGGATATCCAAATTTTTATGGTTCGTCAAGATGTAACTCCGAAAGAAGCGATTGCAAATATTATTGACAAACACACAATTCACGACAATTTCAAGCAGCCAATGATTATCTTCAACGGCATTAAAGCAAAAGGGATATGGACAGGTAAGAAATACGGCAACTCGTATTATGGATATGGCTATGGTTATGGGTATGGCTATGGTGCTTATGGTTATTATGGTTCTCGCAATAAAACCGGTTATGCATTTGTTTTGAAAAACTTACTTCGTAGAAAATGATACAAAACCTTATTATGAAAAGGGGCAATATTCAATTGACCCTAATTTTCTCTTTTTTCTCTGTTTTTTTTGCATTCAAATCTGGAATCATTTTGTATATCGATTCATACGGTTACATCGATAACCATATTGTTAGGTCGGCCATTTATCCTCTTTTCCTAGATTTATTAAGTGATCAAAAAAATTTCAGTGTCGCCATTTTCGTTCAAATGGCGCTCACCGTATTTGCCTTAGTTTATTTTGCGAAAACAAGGAAGTTTATTTTCGAAAATCATCTTATTTATTTTGGCTATATTGTTTTCAGTTGCATCATCATTGCAAATTTTTCGAATGCGGTTATTTCTGAGGCATTGGCAATTCCCATTTTTATATTATTTCTATCTAAATTCTTGGAGATAATTGACAGTAGTGAAAGATTGTCTATCAAGAATTTTATTGTGCTGATTGTTTTTGTAACAGTGCTGATATCCATTCGAAATCAGTTTATTTTTTTAATACCAACTTTGGCAGTTTGGTTGTTTTTATCTAAAACACCAAAAAAATGGCTTTATACATTAGCGTTACTCATTCCATTATTGCTCAATACTTTGGTTGACAGGTATTATCATTTAGTAAAACACAATCATTTTATTGCCACACCTTATACAGGAATGCAAATTTTGCCTTCAGTATTGTTTCAATCTAATCTGTCGGATTCGGTAATTTTTGAGGATAAACAAGAACGAAAGGATTTCGTTTTTTTAAAAACGCAACTTTTAAATAAGTATATTGACCATCAGAAGATGGATACTCTATTGGGCAATAGTCCGCAATATTTGTATACATTGTATTTTGATGTAATTGCGCATCGAACCATCAAGCCTTACTTTCTGGACCAACTTAAAAGTCTCAATCTTAACGATCAATATGTGCAACTTGATCAGAAAGGAAAACACATGTTTTTTTTATTATTCAAAAGAAACATCAAACAAAATATTGTTTTTTACTTCAATCTACTCAGACTTAACGGATACAACAATTGGTTGATTTTCATAATGTCGGTTTTCGTGTTGATATTTTCATTGATACAATACTTCAAAAAAAGAGACATTATTTTTCTTCTTGTTTTTATTGCTTTGTTTGCATTATTGTTAAATCAATCGCTTGTAACCATCGTAAATATTATTGGCTACAGATATGTGGTTTATAATTATATATTTATTTTTTATCTATTACTTTTAGTACTTCACACCACACTTCAAAAATCAAAAATTAATTAAATGAAAGTCGTTTTATTGGCCGGCGGATTGGGAACTAGATTATCTGAGGAAACAGATACCAAGCCAAAACCTATGGTTGAAATAGGAGGGAAGCCCATCTTATGGCACATCATGAAGATTTACAGTCAGTATGGCTTTAATGAATTCATTGTTTGTTTAGGTTACAAGGGATATGTGATTAAAGAGTATTTTGCAAATTACTTCAGACATCAATCCGATCTTACCATAGATTTGAAAAATAATACAACAGAAATTCATAATTCGACCGCCGAACCATGGAAAATTTCTTTGATTGATACAGGTGTCAATACAATGACAGGTGGGAGAATCAAAAGAATTCAACCATACATTGGAAATGAACCCTTTTTACTGACATATGGAGATGGTGTGAGTGACGTTAACTTAAAAGAGTTGGTGGAATTTCACAAACAAAGTGGTAAATTATTGACTGTTACATCAATACAACCTACTGGAAGATTTGGTTCTTTGGAAATTGATGATAACAACAGTGTTCAAAAATTTGTTGAGAAACCTAAAGGTGATGGCGCATGGATCAATGCTGGTTTTTTTGTTTGTGAGCCTAAAATATTCGATTTTATCAATGGAGATGATACCATCTTTGAAAAAGATCCGTTGGAAAAAATTGCAGAGATGAATGAGTTGAAAGCTTTTAAGCATGATGGGTTTTGGAAACCTATGGATAGTTTGAGAGACAAATACGAATTAGAAAATTTGTGGCAATCAAATAAAGCTCCATGGAAGACTTGGAAATAAATCCGATTTTAAAACAATTTAAGAATAAAAAAGTCTTCATTACTGGGCACACAGGGTTTAAAGGAGCTTGGTTTTCCCAATTGCTATTACAGGTTGGAGCAATTGTGAAAGGATTTTCTCTACCTCCAAATACTGAACCCAGTTTATTTCATTTACTCGGTCATCATCAAAAGTTTGAGAGTGTTTTTGCCAACATCAATCATTTTGAAGAAATCGAAAATCATATTTTATCATTTCAGCCCGATGTGATTTTTCATTTGGCTGCTCAGCCTTTGGTGAGGTATTCATATCATCATACCATTGAAACTTTTCAAACAAATGTTCTTGGAACCGCAAACTTGTTAGAAGCGTGCAAAAAATTAAATAAATCTTGCGCGGTAGTTTGCATCACTACAGATAAAGTTTATCGCAACAAAGAAGAACATTATGCTTATAACGAGTTAGATTCTTTAGGGGGACATGATCCATATTCTGCAAGTAAAGCGGCTGCAGAACTCATCATAGATTCCTACAGAAAGTCGTTTTTCTATGATGGACAAATCCAGGTTGCAAGTGCTAGGGCAGGAAATGTAATTGGTGGGGGAGATTGGTCTGAAGATCGTTTGATACCAGATTTGGTAAGGTCAATATCCCTCAAGCAAAAAATGAAGATGAGGAATCCGTTTGCAGTGCGTCCATGGCAACATGTCTTGGACCCAATTATGGGCTATATGACTTTAGCCGTTAAAATGATGGACGTTCCACATACATACACGAGTGCATGGAATTTTGGACCTACAAATGGGGAGGAGAAAACAGTTTCTGAGGTAGCGAATATCTTTTATCGAACATTTGGAATGGAAGCAGAAATTGATATTGAGCCGGACCAAATTTTGCATGAGGCTAATTTATTGATGTTAGACATTAGTAAGTCTCAAAAGCAATTGTTATGGGATCCAAAGTGGAACACTGAGAGGGCAATTAAAGAGACAGCCCTGTGGTATAGTGAATTGGATTCTTCGAATGCAGAACAAATAACAAATCTAAATATTTATTCTTTTTTCTCTAATGAGCTTTAATTATAAAAACATTCAATCTGAAGATTTAAAAACTAAATTATCAGAAATTATAACGGCAAATATCCATCAGAATATTGTGCCGGGTGAAAATTATATTCCTGTAACAGGGAAAGTATTAGATGTTGACGATATATTGCATGGAGTAGATGCTACACTTGATGCATGGCTAACTACGGGCCGATATGCAAAAGATTTCGAAAAAGATTTTGCTTCATATTTTGGCAGTAAGGCGTCGGTATTGGTGAATTCAGGGTCATCTGCAAATTTGGTGGCATTTTACACTCTCACTAGTCCAAAGTTGGGTGAACGAGCAATTAAACCTGGAGATGAGGTCATAACAGTAGCGGCGGGTTTCCCAACAACGATCAACCCAATGATACAATTTGGGTGTGTACCTGTTTTTTTGGATGTACACATTCCCACTTACAACATTGATGTTACATTATTGGAAGAGGCAGTAACTTCAAAAACCAAAGCAATTATGATTGCTCATGCATTGGGTAATCCATTTAATTTAGCTGTTGTAAAAGCAGTGGCTGAAAAATATAATCTTTGGTTAATTGAAGATGATTGCGATTCATTAGGGGCTACATACAATGGTCAAAAGACGGGAACATTTGGGGATTTGGCAACTGTTTCTTTTTACCCGGCACACCATATTACAATGGGAGAAGGAGGGGCGGTTTTAGTGAATAACATTAAATTATTGAGACCGGCATGGAGCTTTAGAGATTGGGGGAGAGACTGTTATTGTGAACCTGGAAAAGACAATACTTGTGGTAAGCGATTCGATTGGCAATTGGGTGAGTTGCCATGCGGTTATGATCATAAATATACCTATAGTCATATTGGATTTAATTTGAAGGTAACGGACACACAGGCTGCAATAGGATTAAATCAATTACGCAAGGCAGATCAATTTGTTGCGAAAAGGAGGGAAAATCATCGGATACTAAATTCTATGATGAAGGAATTAGAGGAGTATTTTATTTTACCTGAGGCAACGGTTAACTCTGACCCATCTTGGTTCGGTTATATGTTGACTGTGCGTTCAGATTGTAAATTTAATCGAAATGAACTGGTTCAATATTTGGAATCGAAGAAAATAGGAACTCGATTATTTTTTGGAGGGAATATGTTGAAACAGCCGGCTTACACAAATGTTGATCACAGAATAGTAGGCAACTTAACAAACTGTGATTTGGTGATGAACCAATCATTTTGGTTAGGAGTATGGCCGGGTTTGAGTGAAATGCATTTCGAATACATGGTAAACACTATTAAAGGGTTTATAAAGAGTAATTAAGTGGCAGGGAAAATTGAATTCGAAAAAACTCCTATTGACGGGTTAACTGTTATTCATAATTTTCAAGCTAACGACAATAGAGGATATTTTGTAAAAACGTTTAACAAATTGCTATTTGAAGAAAACGAAATTCACTTTTGTCCAGTTGAATCATATTTTTCAAATTCTAATAAGAATGTTATTCGGGGAATGCACTTTCAAAATCCGCCGCATGATCATCAGAAATTGGTTTATGTGGCTTGTGGTTCTATATTAGATGTGGTGGTTGATCTAAGGCCAAATTCATCGACGTACCGACAGTCTTTTTCGATTGAACTTTCAGAAAAAAATTGTATGTCTATTTTTATACCTAAAGGAATGGCCCACGGATTTTTGTCATTGTCTGATAATTCAGTGGCAGTGTATAATGTATCAACGATATATGATATGAAATCTGACAATGGCATTAAATATGATTCGTTTGGTTTTGATTGGGGAATTGAAAATCCAATAATTTCCGATAGAGATAAAAATTTTATTTCAATGGACGAATTTTGTACCAACAATTTATTTTGATTTGCAAAAAATAGCAATTACAGGAGGAACTGGATTTGTAGGATCTAATCTTACAAATTGGTTTTTAATTTCGGGTTACGAAGTTCACCTAATTTTAAGAGAGAACAGTGATTTAAGCAAAGTTGATACTTCAAATAAAGGGTTGAAAGTTTTTTTCTATAAAAATAACATCGATGAATTACAAGCTTTTTTGATGTCTAACAAACCAAGTTGTGTGATACATTTGGCATCAAGATTTATTGCAGAACACGAATCACACCAAATTGATGAATTGATTCAAAGTAATATATTATTTGGTTGTCAGCTGCTAGAAGCAATGCATAGAGCGGGGATTAAATGTTTTATTAATACAGGAACTTCTTGGCAACATTTCCAGAATTCCTCATTCAATCCGGTGAGTTTATATGCAGCCACAAAACAATCCTATGAAGCATTGATTGATTACTATGTAAGAGCTGAGAATTTTAAAGTAATCACATTAAAGTTATTTGATACATATGGTGAAAATGATGAGAGGCCAAAACTCATCAACTTGCTTTATCAATTTGCAAAAAATAGAAGTGAACTGAGTTTAACTCCTGGTGATCAAAAAATGAATCTTGTTCATATCACTGATGTATGTTGTGCATATTCAAAAGCTTTGGATTTGGTATTGAATAAAAGAAAATCTTGCCATTTAAAATATAAGGTTGCTAGTCCAAATGCTTATTCTATAAAAGAGATCATAATACTCTTTGAATCATTGTCAGGAATGAAGATCAATGTTGTATGGGGTGGTAAACCATATAGAAAAAGGGAAGTAATGGAGCCTTGGAATGGTGGAGTTTTGCTTCCAAATTGGTCTGCGAAAATAACTTTACATGAGGGGCTATTACGTTATATTACGAAACACAACCCATGAGTAAAATAACCATTTGCATACCTGTTTATGAAAGGTATAATTATTTTGAAACAGCGATACAATCTGCTTTAAATCAAACAGTTAAATGTGAAATTTTGGTTTCTGACAATGCTTCCTCGCATTATAAATTTAGAGATTATTGTGAGTTAAATAATATTCAATATTCTCGAAACGAAAATAATCTTGGTGTATTTGCAAATTGGAATAAATGCATTGAGTTAGCAAGAACTGAATTTGCAATTATTCTTTCTGATGACGATATCTTAAAACCAACATATGTTGAAGAGTTCATTCAAGCTTTAAGCGAATTCCCGGATATTGATTTATATTACACGAATTTCGATATATATGATTTCGGATTAAAAAAATTACTATCACACAATCATAATATTCCATTTGGTTACTATGAAAATAATCTGGAGGTTCTGAAATATGGGGCTGATTTTGGTTTGTCATTTCCAATTTTTACTTCTGCAATTAAAAGGGCTAAGTTTGACGGATTTCAAGAAAAATTTCATTCATGCTCAGATTGGATTTGGATGTATTCCGAGGTTCGAAAAATTAATCTTTATGGAAACAATCAAATTTTGGTAACTCGGGGAAATCATGATAACAATGATTCCAAAAATAGCGAAACTTCAGTGAGGGCACTCATTGGTATGTCATATATATATGGTTTTAGGTTGAGAGAGATATTTAGAAATAATGATTATTTAAAAAATAAAAGTATATTAAAGGCATACAGTGTTATTATTAATTTGTTTGCGTATAATGAAAATGCTAAAATTGAATATATTTTAGAGAATCAATATAATATTTACGGTGATATGGTGCAGAAAAATTATTTTATAAAATTTGTACCAAAAGTAATGTTGAGGTTAATCTACAAACTGTTTTTTAGACGTTATTTTGGATAAAAATTCAATTTTCAAGCAGCAAGTGTTTTGGTCATTGATTATCCGTGGTGGTGGTATAATGATCACATTGATTCAGGTGCCGCTTTTATTGGATATTATGCAACAAGAGAAATATGGGGTATGGTTGACTTTACTAAATGTTGTAAATTGGATCTCTGTTTTTGATTTGGGAATAACAAATGGTTTAAGAAACAAGCTTTCTGAACTTTACATTAACCAAAATCAGAATGATGCAAGGAAGTACATATTCAATGTTTTTTCATTTTTATTTTTATTTTTCTTATTGATTTTCATAATTTTTAAATTATTTGAAACACAATTGAATTTTCAGAGTCTATTCAATACGAAAAAAATTTCTGAGAACCAACTTTCTAATATTTTCAACATCGTTTTTAGTGGTATTATTTTTAGATTTATTTTTCAAATACCGGTGGTTTTAGAAACAGCTAAAGGATATACTCATGTTTCAAATGCATTGTTACTCACAGGTAATATTTTAGGCATTATTTTCTTGTATATTAGAAGTGTTTTATCGTCTGAAATGATTGAATTAAGTACAGTTGGTTTTTCTGTAGTATGGATTCCCAATATTCTTTATTTAATATACTTTTTATGGTTTATTTTCCATGATAATCGTATTTTTATGCCAAGATGGAGTGAGTTTGATTTGCCATTTATCAAACCACTGATGAAAATTAGTTTTCATTTCTTTCTAATTCAATTAACTGCATTGATCATTTTCGCGAGTATTCCATTTATTCTATCGCAACTTTTAAATCCATCTCATGCAACTGAGTACAATTTGGCGAACAGTATTTTCAATATCCCCTTACTTGTAATGGGTGTATTGTGCAATCCAATTACTCCCTTAGTAACTCAAGCATTTGTTCAATCCGACAAAAAATGGTTAAGGCAAATTTTAAGAAAATTCAATTTCTATGCCTTAATACTCATCTCAATTACATGGATTTTGTTCTTATTTTCGCAATCGATCTATGGCCTTTGGATTGGCAATAAAGTTTCAATAAATGGAGGTTTAGTATTTTGGATTGCGATTTATACATCGGTCAATTTATTTTTGCAGCCTTACACCAATATTTACAACGGAATTGGTAAACTTGGCGTTGTTGCTTTTTTGTCGCCTATAGGTGTATGCATTTTTTTATTTTCTGCTTACTATTTAACAAATTTTTTTAATAATTCGACAGGGGTTGTAATGGGGTTAATTTTATCATCTTTAATTGGATTAATTTACATCCCTGTAAAAGTGTTCAAGGAAATTCGAAATTTGTAATGAACAATCTAGACATTAATAATTTATATTTTGTTGCATGGATTTCGACGTTTATTCAATTGCTGACCTTGGTGATGCAATTTGTAAAATATGGGTATAAATCTTTGTTACATCCGGGATTCTGGTTTGTAACCGTTTGGATTGGTAGTTTTTTATCTTTTATTCTTTATTTAAACATTGGATTTACGTTTATAATTTTTAATCCTGAGGATGTAATAGAATTGATGGTATATGTTGATTTTACTTCCATTTGTCTTTTGTTTTTTGGTTGGTTTAAATCCGCTAAAATTAAAGATCATCAAATGAATTTTAAATTTGTAATTGAAGAAAAACTCCTTAAATATTTGAGCATTATTTTGTTTTCAGTTGTACTGATTAACTGGTATAAAAGTGGATCAGACATCGTTAGTAATAGAGCCGCCGGAAGTGCTGAAATGCTGAAAAATCAGAAAATGGTGTCTCAAATTGGGGTTGCCACATTATTATTCAATATTGCGAAGTCAGCAAATCTCGTATTGCTTACGTATACCTCTTTTAAAATCACAAAAGCCATTGTTGAGAAAAGTTTTGAGAAGATTAAATTTTATTACTATTTGCCAACGCTTACTATGATTTTAGGCACAGTGGTTTCCGGCGGTAGGGCGGGAGTAATTTATGCTTTGATTTACTTTTCAACGGGTCTATTTATTGCATTATCGACCATGAAAAACGGTCAGTTGTATTTATTAAAAAGAATGAGCGGTTTTATGGCAATTGCATTAGTTGGATTTTCATTGTATTCTACATTGATAAATCAATTAAGAGCAGAAAGTACAGATTATGATCCTTCATTTGAGAAATGGAAAGATTATCCTGCCTTGGTACCTATCTCGGGAATTGTACAATATCTTACAGACCATTATCCCGGATATCAACTCAGAAAAGAAGACAGTGTAACGCCTGAACTGGAAATGGGTGAGAAAACATTTTCATTTATATTGTTTTTCAATATTCCATTTATTTCGCAATTGTACAATGCTCCTATTGGTCTTGCGAGTTACTACGGATTTAAACTGCCAGAAGCGGTTGAATTGGGTGCCAGAGGTCTGGAATGGGAAAATACCACCGCCACTATTTTTCTGAATGTTTATGATGATTTTGGTTATTATGGTACCTTCATCGCAATCTTCGTCTTTTGTTTTCTTACCGAATTTGTTTTTACAAGATTTGTTCTTGCCGATAATGATAATTATCTTATTTCAATGTTCCCTTTTGCAATATTTTTATACCTTTGGACGCAATCTATTTTCTCTCATCATACAGTAGGAAGTTGGATGGGTACACTTTTTTATCAATATTTAATTTTAGATATTCTCAATTATTTATTTACACCTAGAATCTTGACTACCAAAATAGAATGAGAATACTCTGGTTTACAAATACCCCTTGCGGTGCAATTGGTTATCTAAATCAAAGCCATGCAAGCGGTGGTTGGATGTTATCGCTTGAAAAATTGGTGAATCAGAGTTGTGAATTGCATGTTGCATTTTATCATCACCAAAAAATGGATTCTTTCTTTTATCAAAATACTTGGTATCACCCTATTTTTATTCCTCAAAATACATTCCAAAGGTTGGTTAAACTCTTAAAAAAGAAGTTTTTATCGATTAAAAGTGTTGAATATTTGATCGACGTTATTGATAATGTTCAGCCCAATTTGATACATATTCATGGAAGTGAAAATGATTTTGTTAGGGTCATTGATCGAACAAATATTCCAGTTGTTTTGTCCATACAAGGTATCGCATCATCGGTTTATGCAGCTTTTAATGGAGGTTTTTCATCAGAAGTTTTGAAAAAAGTTAAAAACAGAAATATTTTATACCATTTATTTGGAATAGGTTTTTTTGAAAAAATGAATATTGACTTGTATGAGAGATCACTCATTGAAAATCAATATTTGAGTGAAATTAAATATTTCTTCGGCAGAACTCATTGGGATTTTTCTGTGAGCAGGGTTTTTGCCCCAAATTCTGAATATTTTAAGTTGAATGAAGTTTTGAGGGATTCATTTTATGAAGTTAACCCCAAAAGCAATTATGATATTGGTGATACTTTGAAGTTGTTTTCAATTTGCTCTAATACACCAAATAAAGGTTTGGATGTCATTATTGGCTGTGTGAATCAATTAAATAAATTGGGAATAAGGCATGAATGGAAATTGGCTGGGTTATCAAAGAATGACGAAATTGTGCTTTTATCATTAAATAAATTTGGAATTCAAAAGTTACCAGATTCACTTAAATTTATTGGATTTTGTGATGAGCAGAGTTTACAATCTGAAATAGTTGACGCAGACATTTTTGTATTCACTTCCTATATCGAGAATAGTCCGAATAGTTTAAGCGAAGCGATGATATTAGGATTGCCCTGTGTGGCTTCGAATGTTGGTGGTGTTGCATCAATGATAAGTCAAAATCACTCAGGATTATTATTTGCAGCAGGTGACTATTTTATGTTAACTGGATCTATTTTATCTTTATTAGAATCACAAAAACTAAGAAATAATATTGGAACTCAGGCTAGATTATCTGCTTTGAAATTTCATGATAAAGACATGATTATTGAACAGTTGTTTTCTTCATATAAACAAATATTAAATAGAACACGGAATGATTAACAGGATAATCAATCACATCAACTTCCGAAGATTACAATGGATCAAGATATGTTGTACTTTTTTCATTTACATTTTAAATCAGTTGAAGCAAATAAAAATGTTGAATGGAAATCAGTTTTATGGGTATACAAAATTTCATAAGGAACAGCATTCTGATATTGATATTGGGAGCAATAATGTTTTTCGATCAAGTAGGTTCTCAAACCTTATTGGAATTAATCGACCCTGCATAATATCGACTTTGAATCCAAACGCAAAGTTGAAAATTGGAAATAATTGTGGTCTCAGCGGAACAGTGATCAATTGTTTTCATCATGTTTCTATTGGAAATGATGTGATGATTGGTGCAAATAGTTTGATTATGGATGGAGATTGGCATTTGGAAGATCCAAGAGCTGGTGATTCAAAATCAATCATATTAGAGGATAATGTTTGGATTGGTGAGGGTGTAAAGGTTCTAAAAGGCGTGAGAATCGGGCGAAACAGTGTAATTGGTGCAGGAAGCATTGTAACAAAAGATATTCCTCATAATGTATTCGCTGCTGGTAATCCTTGTAAAGTATTAAAGAATTTAAATGAGTCATAGAAAAGGGGTGATTTTTCTACATGAAGGTACATTCCCTGACGGATATGCAATGGCATTTCGATTGAGAATGTACACTGAGATGTTGGAGAATGATTTTGATGTTAAGGTACTTGTGCCACGTTTACCAAAGTCAAATGATAATTCAAAGAAATATCAATTGTTTACGCTTTGGAATAGAAATGTCTCTTCAAATATTTTAGTCAGGAAGTTATCTTATTACATTCAAGATTTAAAGTGGACGTACTTTTTATATCAAAACAGAAGTCAATTCGATGTGATATTTGTGGCAGCAATGTCGATTTTTCCATTGCTCGTGATTACACTTTTTGCAAAACTTTTTTCCAAGAGATTAATTTTGGAATTAAATGAATTTCCTTATTCTAGCCAAGGTGGTAATTTTATTGATGACCTAAATGGTTATAAAAGGTACAGGAGATTTTTAACGGAAAATTTAATTTATAAAAATTGTTTTGGGGTAATTTCTATTTCGCCCAAATTAACTCAATACATCAAAAAATTAGTGCCAAATATTAGAGTGGTTGAAATTCCAATTCTGTGTGATGTTCAGTATTTTAATTCTTTAGATAGTATAGAATCAGCTCAACCTCACAAACAAAAATACACCGTTCATGCAAGTAATTTAAGTGAATACAAGGATGGATTTAGTACCAATTTGAAGGCAATTGGAAAATTTAATCTCGAACAAGTAAAAGAAGATGATAAAATTCATCTTTACATTACATTAGATGGAATACCTCCGCTTTTATCTCATTCAATAAATCAAATTTTAACAACTTACGACCTCCATTATTTTGTTCATTTTATTGGTTATCAAGATGATATAAGTTTATTTAATTTGTACAAAAATGCCGCATTTCTCATCATCAACAAACCAATAAATCTTCAGAATGATTACAATTTCCCAACTAAATTATCTGAATATTTATATTTTTCAAAAGCATTATTGGTTTCTACAAACAATGCGATGGATCAGTTTCTAGAAGATTCTCAAAATTGTTTGAAGTTTGAATCTAATAACGACCAAGATTTATTAAATCTCATCAAAAAATTGCTATCTAATCAGATTCAAATGAATGGGTTGAATTTTAATGCGAGAAATACGGTAACTCAACATTTTGACTTTCGTATGAATGCCGCAAAATTAAATCTCTTCTTTCGTAACGCGTGAAAAAATATATTTTAAATACGATTAAAAATTTTGGTCCCAAGGTTCACTCTAAGATCGTCATTTTTGAATCCGATGATTGGGGCTCGTTTAGAATTCCCAATAATAGTGCTTATCAAGCTCTTGAAGCAAAAGGAGTTCAATTAAAATTTCCGGGTTCAGATCAATACAATCTTTATGATAATTTGGAGAGCACCCATGATCTCGAACTGTTATTTGAATTACTCACTTCGCATAAAGATCATCTAAACAATCCTGTTACTTTCACTCCACTCTCGTTGGTGGCTAATCCAGATTTTAAAAAAATAAAAGAATCTGGTTACCAACATTATTTTTCCCTTAATCTGAAAGAATCATTTGACCATTATAACAAGGGTAATGTGCTTGATTTATATTTTAAAGGAATTTCAGAAGGAATTTTTCTTCCTCAATTTCATGGAAGGGAACATCTAAATGTAGCAGTTTGGATGAGAGCCTTGCAAAATAATATTGGTGATTCTAGAATAGCGTTTGAACAAGAGGTATGGGGACAAATCAACACGCATCCTAATCATATTTTTTATCAAGCGGCATTCGATTTAGAATACCCCGGAGATATAACTTCACAAAAGGAGATCATTCAAAATGGTTTAGAATTGTTTAAAAGCACATTTGGATATAAAGCCGAATATTTTGTCCCTCCAAATGGACCAATGAACAATCAATTGTTACCAATATTGGCTCATTGTGGAATCAAATTAATTTCATCTGATACAATACAATTAGAGGTTTTGGGAAATGGTAAGACCTCTAAACATTTTCGATATATGGGAATGAAGAACAAGTTTGGACAGAGATTTATTAAGCGAAATTGCTTTTTTGAGCCTTCTGGAAGAGATAAAGATTGGGTTGATTCGTGTTTGAGGGACATTGAGTTAGCATTTAGATATGGTAAACCTGCTGTGATTAGTACGCATAGGGTAAATTATGTGGGTGATCGAAATGCCGACAATCGAGATTTTGGTTTAAAACAATTGGATAAACTCATAAAATTGATGCTTCTAAAATGGCCAGATATTGAGTTTACGAATACGCCTAAATTATTTGATTATTTCGATAAAAATTGAAATTAATAAATAAACTTAAACAAAATTTAATTTCGATTCCTGGTACAAAGGTTAATCGAAAATTGGTAATTTTTGAGTCAGACGATTGGGGAGCAGAGAGAATTCCAGACAAATCAACGAAAGACGAACTGCTTCGTTTGGGATTGATGGATAAAAAAAACAAATTTAATTTAATCGATACTTTAGAAAGCTCTGATGATTTGATTTCACTGTATGATTTGTTGTCTAAATATAAAGATCGCAATGGTAGAACGCCTGTTATTACAACCAATTTTTTAACGGCGAATCCGGATTTTGAACAAATTAAACGCAGTGAATTTCAAGAATATCATTACGAATCTATTGAAAAAACCTATGAAAAAAAAGCTGATAATCAGAGTGTTTTGAACTTAATTTTAGAGGGAAAACAATCTGGATTAATAAGGCCTCAATTTCATGGTAGAGAACATATTCATGTTACCCAATGGATGAGAAGGTTGAATATTGATGATTCAGTATCCCGAAAATCATTTGATTTTGGTGTTTTTTGCTTAGATGATAATGGTGGTGGACATCGTGAAAATTTAATGGCCGCATTTGATTATCAAACTGAATCTGAGGTTGATTTAATGAATGATATTTTCATATCTGGCTATCAACAGTTCGAAAAGATTTTTGGATATAAATCAAAATCAATGATTGCTCCATGTTACGTTTGGGGAAATAACATTGAAAAAGTTTCGAGTGATTTGGGGGTCAATTTCATTCAAGGTATATTCAATCAATATATTCCAACATTGGGTGATGAAAAGTATCATTTAACATGGCATTTTTTGGGTGATAAAAATAAATTTGGTCAGCGCTATCTGGTGCGGAATGCATTTTTTGAAGTATTTGAAAACGATCAAATGGATTATGTAGATACATGTTTAAAGCGAATTGAAATTGCATTTAGATGGGGAAAACCTGCTATCATTGGAACGCACAGAATTAATTTTGTTGGTGGACTCGATGAAAAAAATAGAATGAATTTCCATAAGAAATTAGAAGAATTAATAAAAAAAATGTTACAAAAATGGCCGGATTTAGAATTTATTTCTACCGACCAATTAGAAAATTATCTTTGATGGCTTTTGAAAATAAACACATTTTAGACTTACAACCTTATAAGGTGGCAAGTCACAAAATTTGGGAAGTAGCATCTTCCGAACGTGCTGAAGTACTGAAACTTGATTGGAATGAAGCAACCGTGCCACCAAGTCCTATGGTGCAAAAACGGATATTAGAACTTGTAAGCGGTCCAAATTTCTATAATTTATACCCAGCAACGCATAGTGAAGTATTGCATGAAAAACTCTGCAATTATGCCCAGGTTAAAAAGGAAAATCTCCAGTATTTCCCGAGCTCTGATGCTTTGCATGAGTATATAGCAACAGTATTCTTAAGCGAGAAAGATACAGTATTGTTATTAGGTCCAACTTATGATAATTTTAGATTAACTTGTGAATCACACGGAGCCAAAACAGAATATTTTAATTATTCGGAAACCTTTGAGTTAAATGTAGAATTTTTTGAGAATAAAATAGAAAATATTCACCCTAAATTGGTATACATCTGTAATCCAAATAACCCCACAGGAAATTTAATTTCAACGGATTATATCGAAAGCCTGTTACTGAAATTTCCAAATGTGCTTTTCCTTATAGATGAAGCCTACACAGAGTTTAGCGGTCATTCGGTGAAGGATTTTGCCCATCAGTTTTCGAATTTATTGATCACACGAACTTTGTCGAAGGCTTTTGCTTTGGCAAATTTTAGAATTGGATATCTCATTTCGTCGGAAGAAATTATACGCAATATCTCAAAAATTCGCAATCCTAAGAATTTCACTACATTTTCGCAGGAGGCTACAATTGCTGCATTATCGGATGTTGAATATATGCAAAACTATGTTGAGGAAGTAAAAACTGCAAAAGCAAAATTTATCGATTTTCTTTCTAAAAATGGCCAGAGAATTATTCCTTTCAACGGACACGGAAATTTTATTTTAATTAAGTTTGAATCTGATGAAATTAAAAATAAATTCATTGAATTTATGGAGTTCAATAATATTTTCTTGAGAAATTTAACTCATAGTTCTTTGCTAAATAAATGCCTCAGGATCACAATTGGTAATGTAAAACAAATGCAATTTGTACAAGATAAAATTACTGAATTTTGGCAGAAAAATTGAATCAAAATATTGTAATTTTTGATTTCTGTGAAACATTGGTCAATTTTCAAACTGCAGATGCCTACGTTGATTTTGTTCGGAGAAAATTGAACCATCCCAGAATGAAATTTCTTGAATGGATTTTGACATTTTTAATCAAGACAAAAATTATTTTGATTTTATATAAACTGTTTCCATATCATTCTATTGAGAAAAGAATAAAATTATATCAATTAAAAGGTTTCAGTAAAACTCAATTGATTGAATTTGCAGAACAGTTCTATTTACAAAGAATCAAACCCAATACAATTGATCCAGTTTTGCACTTAATGCGTAATTATCAGTTGAATAATGATGTGATTTATATTGTTTCGGGTGGATATTCAATTTATCTAGATTTCTTTTGTAACGAATTTAACATCCCTCATTTATTTTCAACAAAAATTGAATTTCAAAACAATATTTGTACAGGGAAAATAAAAGGATTAGATTGCCTTTATCATCATAAAATAAAATTGTTAGTGGATAAAGGAATTGAAAATGGACAAGGAATTGTTTGTTATACTGATAGTATTACGGATTTGCCTTTGTTAGATTTTTGTGAAACTGGTATTGTTATTTCGAAAAACTTTGAACAGGCTTGGGCAAAAAAATACGGGTTTAAACAGTTGATTTGGAGTTAATGAAGCGTTTTTTTTCTAATTTAAAATATACAGGTAGAGTTGGTTTTTATTTATTTTTATTTATTGTAAAAATTTATAAATTATGCGTAAATTATATTTGGCCGGATAAATATTATTTGAAGAAAAAATTTAAATTCTATCATGGGTATGATTTGGATTGGAATAATCTGAAATCATTGAATGAGAAAATGCAATATTTCAAAATTTATGATCGAAACCCGAAATATGTCAATCTCTCAGATAAGTATAAAGCGAGAGATTTTTTCGAGAATGAGTTTGGAGCTAATTATTTAATTCCTTTGATCATGCAAACTCAAAATGTTGAAGATTTGAGGCCGGACAATTTGCCCGATTATCCAGTAATAGTGAAAGCAAATCATGATTCTGGAAATTTTAGAATTATTCGAAATAAAGATGAGTTTGACTTTAAAAAATTGCAAGTAGATGCAAAATTTTGGATGAGCATGAACTATTATTGGGAAGATCGTGAATGGCCATATAAACATGTTGAACCGAGAATAGTGGTTGAAAAATTGCTTTTGACTCAAGAGGGTAAAATTCCGAATGATTATAAATTGAATTGTTTTAACGGAAAGGTTGAATTTGTTTATGTTTCGGTTGATAGAGAAGGTATAAACAAACGGAACATATATAGCCGTTCATGGGAGCCCTTAAATTTCACTTGGAATAAAAAATATTACGATCATTCAACTCTTCGTGGCCCTGAAATAGATCCCCCTGAAACATTTCCATTAATGCTTGAATTTGCTGAGAAAATTGCGAAGGACTATCAATATGTGAGGGTTGATTTTTATGATGTTGATGGGAAATTGTATTTTGGTGAAATTACACAATATCACGGTGGAGGATTCGATCAAATGCTTCCTCGAGAGTGGGATTACAAGTTTGGAGAAATGATCAATGTGGAAAGAATATGACGAGTAATTCCTCACTTGTGAGTGTTTTAATGCCTGTTTTCAATGGTATTGAAACTATTGAATTAGCAATTAAGTCGCTGCTATTACAGACATATGAAAATTGGGAATTGATTATTGTAAATGATGGTTCAACCGATGGTACAAAATTGTATTTAGATAATTTAATTCTCACCGATGCGCGGTTCAAAGTTATTCATTTGGCAAAAAACATGGGGCGGGGTTATGCTCGAAATCAGTGCTTAGAAAATGCAAAAGGAGAATTTGTTGCATTCTTAGATTCTGATGATTTGTATATGCCCACTAAATTGCAAAAGCAGGTGGAATTTCTCGAGAATAATCAGGAAATTAGTTTGGTAGGTTGTGGTGTTGGTATTTTGGATGATTTGTCGCAAGTAAACTATGTTCGAGGCAATAAGAACGAAGTTTTTTTTCATGTAAATTATCAAAATTTAAATTTTGTTGCTCCCTCTGTGATGTTTAAGAGATTTTTGGATCCAAATTTGAGATACAATCAAAAGTTAGATATTATGGAAGATGTGGATTTCTTCAATCGGTATCTGCTAAACAGGAAATACACAAACATCTCAGAAGTTCTTTACATTTACTCTGAAATTGGACTGATTTCAAAATCTAAATTACTGAAATACTCATTGCATACTGTAAAATATTATTGGATTTTTTTAAAAACAGATTTTAAATTGTTGTCAAAATTCTTTTTATCAATCATCAATCTCTTGTCAAAATTGATACTTGTACCAATTTTAGGTGTTGATTTTTTTCTAATACGCAGAAGTAGAAATATTGAATCAAATGTAAAGTTAGATTTGGAGAATTTCGTGAAATTAATAAAAGTGAAAGATTGAAAATAGTATTTGTAACAACATCTTTTTTAGTTGGTGGTCTCGAAAGATCTAGTGCTAACATTTCTAATTATTTATGCAATTTACCAGGTGTTCAATTAACTGTAGTTACTCAATATAAATTCAAACATTTTTATCATATTGATGAGAAAATAAGAGTAGTCGAACCTGAATTCAAAAAAGATGGTGTTGCAAAATTATTGTACTATTTGAAAGTAGTTTTTTTCTTCAGAAAGCAATTTATTTTAGAAAAGCCAGATGTAATTCTCAGTTTTGGTGAACACTGTAATTTCCAAACGCTTTTGGCGGGAGTTTTTTTAAATATTCCAATTATTGTATCTGACAGAGCAAGTCCTGAATTAGAAATTGCATTTCCAACAAATATATTTAGGAAGCTCACTTATCCTTTAGCAAGTGGATTTATTGCACAAACGGATAGAATGAAACAGTCATTGATTCAGAAATTTGGAATTAAAGCCCCAATAAATGTTATACCAAATGCCATCCGTCAGGTTAAACTTTATCCTGACATTCAACGAAAAAATCAAATCATTGCTGTTGGTAGAATACATCCCATTAAGCAGTTTGATTTGTTAATTGAAGCGTTTGAAGCCGCAGACACAAAAGATTGGGAATTATTGATTATTGGGGAAGGGGTTGATTCTCATAAAATTGAACGGCGAATTTTAAACAGTATCAAATCAGATTTTATACATTTAGAAGCCAAGACACTAAACTTAGATCAGAAGTTCGCAGAATCTAAAGTTTTTGCATTAACGAGTGAGAGTGAAGGTTTTCCAAATTCTTTGTGTGAAGCGATGGCTGCAGGTTTGATTTGTGTCAGTTTTGATATTGTTGCAGGCCCGCGTGAGATTATCAATCATGGAGTCAATGGTATTTTATTACCACCTAAAAGCACTCACGCTCTTAAAGAAAGCTTCAATAATATCATTGAAAATGAAAGCAAGTATGCTATGATGTCACAGAATGCTTTAAAAATCAGTGAGGAACTTACAATTGACAAAATTGGCGATCAATATTTGCAGTTTTTAATTTCTCAGTCAAAGTCGGCTAATGCGAGATAAACGTATTCTTATTATTTCGGTTTTCGGTAAAGTCAGAGAAGAAAGCAATGACCGGGTAAACAATCTTTATGATTTTTCTCCTTTTAAATCAAAGAAAATTGTGACCACAAATTTTAGTCATCATAACAAAGCTAAAAGGGTGGGTCCCGACATAAGAAATGTAGACTACATTGAGGTACCTGAATATCGTAAAAACCTAAGCTTTAACCGAATATGGTCGCATTGGGTATTTGCTTTCAGGTTGTATTATTATTTGAGGGACATTCAAGAAAAACCAGATGTTATTTATTGTGTGCTTCCAACGCCAACTTCAGGATTAATAGCTGGTTGGTACGCAAAAAAGCATAAAATTACTTTTGTGACCGATATCATCGATGTGTGGCCCGATGGTTTGTTTCCTATAAATTCGGTATTCAATAAACTCAAATGGATTTTCAAACCATGGGAAATACTGTCTGCGAAAGTTTATAGAATGTCGGATTTTATCTGTGCTGCAAATAGAAGTTATGCTTCAATAGCAAGAAGGTATGTAACAGATATTCCTGTAAAACATTTTTATCTTGGCACAAGTTTTGATAATGAAAATAGTCAAACCATTTTAAATCCGATTTCAAAACCATTGGACGAGATTTGGATAGGATATGGTGGTAATTTAGGACATCTTTACGATTTTGATCTCATGATAAATGGAACTCTAGAGGCGATGCAAAGCACACAAATGAAAGTAAGGTTTATACTTGTGGGTGGGGGTGTTTTGGAAGATGAACTCAGACAAAAATTAACAAAAGTAAATGACCTTCCATATCTTATCACTGGTAATGTTGGCTATCAAGAATTCATGCAATATTTAGAAAAGTGTGACATATGTCTCAATTTATTTAAAGCAAATGCACTTATTTCGATGAGCTACAAACTTTATGATTATTTTGCTTGTAAATCATTTGTAATGAATAATTTAACAGGAGATGCGGACGAAATAATTAATGAGTTTGCTGTTGGTTTGAATGTGAATAACGAAAATTTCAGCCAAAAATTAACCGAAGCAATGATTTATTTACCAACTTTTCAAAAAGAAAAACATGAAAAATTTGAAAAAGTTTATCGCGTATTAGATAGAAAAAAAATTATACAATCAATCTACCAATTTATACAGAAATGAAAACCATTAAATTTGACTCTCAAAAATTAAACTTTAAAGCTAGATTCGAACAATTTTTGAATCTGGGTCTTCTCGAAAATTTAAATCTTGAAATTGAGGTTTTAAAACGTGAAAATGATCAAAAAACACCAATTCACACCGTGTATTACGAGTGGGCGAGAACTGAAGAATTTCAAAATTTGTACGTTGAACTATTAAGAGATTATGTAAAGCCATTATATGACGGAGAGGAAATTGTTTATCAGAAAATTCCAACTTTTAGGGTTGCATTTCCAAACAATATTGCTGTAGGAGAATTCCATAAAGATAAGGCCTATAGAGATTTATCTTGGGCAGAACAAGTGAAAGAAGATAACTTTTTTTTACCTTTCACAGATGCCTTCGATACCAATACAATTTGGGTTGAATCTGAAGAAGACAAGGGCGATTTTGCACCAATGAATTGTGAATATGGAAATACTATTCAATGGAATGGTAGTAATTTAACTCATGGTAACAAGATCAATGAAACTGGAAAAGCGCGCGTGAGTGTTGATTTTAGAGTCATTAGAATGTCGAACTACACCCCAAGCACCAAAGGTTCAATTAATATGAATGTTGGATTTGCCATTGGTGGTTATTACGATGTAATTTAAACTGATTGAATTGATTTATTTAGTTTTTAAAACTTTCTTTGATTTTCTTTTTGCACTTTTGCTTTTGATTTGCTCAACTCCCGTTTGGCTATGGCTGTTGTTCAAGTTTAAATTTGATCTGAATAAAATTATTTTTTTTCAACCACGTCCAGGTAAAAATGGAAAGATTTTCAATTTAATTAAATTCAAAACAATGACAGATGAAACGGATGAAAATGGAAACTTGCTTCCTGATAAGTATAGGTTGACAAAGTTTGGTAAATTTTTAAGATCCTCTTCATTTGATGAACTCCCACAGATGATCAACGTTTTAAAAGGTGATATGAGTCTTATTGGCCCGCGTCCATTATTGGTTTCGTATTTGCCTCTCTATAACGAAAGACAAATGAAACGTCACAACGTAAAACCTGGAATTACCGGTTGGGCCCAAATTAATGGGCGTAATGAACTCACTTGGGCAGATAAATTTGAACAAGACGTATTTTATGTTGAGAATATTTCATTAAAATTGGACCTAATTATCTTTTGGAAAACTATTGTGAATGTAATGAATCGACAAGGAATCAGCGGAGAGGGAACAGAAACGATGACACCATTTAAAGGAAATAATTGACATGAAACCAATCATTATATACGGAGCCGGCGGTTTTGGAAAAGAAATTGCTTGTTTGATTAATGAAATCAACGAAATTGAACCAAAATGGGAGATCCAAGGATTTTTAGATGATGGTTTGCCCGTTGGAACCGAAATTAAGTACGGAAAAGTTCTAGGAGGTATCGATTTTATCAATCAATATGAAACTGAAATTGCAGTCGTGTTCTCCATTGCAAATGCTCTAATTTTAGAAAAAGTGGTTTCTAAAATTACCAATACTAAAGTTTATTTCCCTAACATTATATCACCTGGCGTAAAGTTTTATGATAGTCCTTCCTTTAACATTGGAAGAGGGAATGTAATCTCGAACGGGTGCAGATTTAGTTGTGATGTATTGGTTGGTGACTTTAACTTATTCAATGGCTTTGTTGCTGTTGGTCATGATGTTACACTTGGCAATTTTAATATTTTTAGTCCTTCTTCTCGTTTATCAGGTGGGGTCCAAGTGGGACACAAAAATTTTTTTGGGGTTAATTCTATCGTACTTCAAGGCATTACAATTGGCAATGAAACCAAAATTGGTGTCATGAGTGTATTGATGAAAGATACAAAAGATGGATATTTGTACTTTGGTAATCCAGCCAGGAAATTAACAGAGCAATGAGTTTTTTAAATATTCCAAATGTTTCTATTACGGGAATTGCGTCTAGTGTCCCTCCTGAAAAAATAGAGAATTTAACCTCTCCAATTTTCGATTGTGAAGAGGATGCTACTCGATTTATCGAAACTACTGGAATTTTAAGAAGAAGGGTTGTGGGAAAATCAAATGTTTGTACTTCAGATTTGTGCATCGATGCTGCAGAAAAATTGATTGCAACTAAACATTGGCACAAAGAAGATATTGATTGTTTGATTTTTGTAACTCAAACACCAGATTACATTTTACCTGCAACCTCCTGCATTATTCAAGACAGGTTAGGATTGTCAAAAGAATGCTATTCCATTGATATTTCACTGGGCTGTTCAGGTTGGGTCTATGGACTATCTGTTATTGGTTCATTGATGCAAGGTGGTATGTTTAAAAAGGGACTACTTTTGGCTGGAGATACAACCACTGTTTCTAAATCTTCAAAAGATAAGAGTACCTTCCCTTTGTTTGGTGATGCGGGGACTGCAACGGCTTTAGAATACAACGAAAATTCAGCGGGTATGAAGTTCCATTTTGGAACGGATGGATCAGGATTTGAATCAATCATGATTCGAGATGGTGGATTTAGACACCCGTTTTCGGCAGAATCTTTGGTTGAAAAGGAGTTTGCTGGTGGAATTATTCGCAACGAATTGCAAAGCATTTTAAATGGTGCCAATGTATTTACTTTTGGCATTGGACGTGCTCCAAAATCAGTGAAAGCGCTTATAGAGAAATTTGGTATTCAACTAGAAGAAGTAGATTTTGCTGTTTTTCATCAAGCAAACAAAATGATGAATGAAAAAATTCGAAACAAGTTAAGTCTACCCGAAGAGAAAGTGCCGTATTCAATCTCCGATTTTGGAAATACTTCTTCAGCCTCAATACCATTAACAATGAATTTAAAATTATTGGAAAAACTGAAATCCCAAAAAAATAAGATCATTGCTTGTGGCTTTGGTGTGGGATTATCTTGGGGTACTGTATACTTTGAAACTGAAAATATTGATTGTCCTGAAATTCAGGAATATAAATTAAACTAACTATGGAAGAGAACTTTATTAAACTTTTTAGAGAAACTTTAGAAATTGAAGATCGAGAAATATCTGTAAATGATGCATTTAGAGATTTTCCTGAATGGGATTCATTGGCATTGCTTTCTGTGATTGCAATGATTGATGATGAGTATGATATAATCATTGAAGGAAATGATTTTGCCAAATTAAAAACTGTTGGCGAACTCATTGATACAATTAAAAAAATGCAAGCTTAATTTGGCAATTCTAAGATTTAATGGCGTTGGAATTACGGCACTTGCAGGTGCTGTACCGAAAAACGTGGTTAAAAATTTAGAATATACACATCATTTTAATCGCAACGACGTTCAAGAAATTGTTGAAAAAACAGGCATCTATGAACGAAGGTTTGCTCCTAAAGGTATGTGTGCGAGTGATTTGTGTTTTGCCGCTGCAGAACGCGTGATTTCAGACAATCATATTGACAAATCTGAAATTGATTTATTGGTGTTTATTTCTCAAACCCCAGATTATCGAATGCCGGCAACGTCAATATTGCTTCAAAACCGGTTGGGTTTGTCGAAGCATACAATGGCCTTTGATATCAACTTGGGTTGTTCCGCTTTTGTTTACGGATTATCAGTTGTTTTTTCACTCATGGAAAGGAGTAATTTCAAGAGAGCTTTATTACTTGACGGTGAAACACGATCAAGGATATATCATCCAAAGGATAGAAAAACGGCTTTTTTATTTGGGGACGGAGGCGTGGCAGCAATAATTGAACGAGATCAAAAATTTGGCCAGAGTATTTTCTCTTTGGGTAGTGATGGTTCAAAATCCGATTTGATTTCAATGAAATCTGGTGGTTACAGATACGAAACGAATCTAGATAGTTTAACAGAGAATGTCATTGATGAACATGGAAATGTATCAACAGACAATCACGGAAGAATGGATGGAGGTGAGGTTTTTAATTTTGTGTTGAAGGAAATTCCAACAAACATCAAAGAAATTCTTCTTGAATCAGGATTGGAACAGTCGCAAATAGATTATTTTATTTTTCATCAAGCCAATCAATTTATGAACGGTTATTTACAAAAGAAATTCAAAATTGAAGATTCTAAGTTTCCATTGTCTATTGGTAAATTCGGCAACACCTCATCGGTTTCCATACCGCTGACAATGGTGAGTGAATTGAGTGATAAAATGCAAAACTCAAAAAAGATATTGCTGTGCGGATTTGGAGTTGGCATGAGTTGGGCGAGCGCGATTTTAAAAACAGATAACCTTAAAATTTCTAATTTAATTGAAATATGAGCAACCCTTTTGACTTAACGGGTAAAAGAATATTGGTTACAGGAGCCTCTTCGGGAATTGGTAGGTCTGTGGCCATAGAATGCAGTAAACTTGGAGCAGAATTGGTTTTGATGGGCAGAGATGAAGGTAGATTAATTGAAACATTGAATTTATTGAACCCCGGCAAGAATCATATATATGTTGCTGCTGATTTCGAGGGTGGTGTAGATTTAGAAAAACTCACGAATATCATTCAAGGAGGAAATAAATTAAGTGGCTTGGTAAATTGTGCAGGTGTAACTTCAACTTTGCCAATTAAAAGTATTCAAAAAAATAGATTACAAAGTACTTTTGATGTTAATGTTTTTGGAGCCTTTGAAATGGCGAAATGGTTTACCAAAAAATCAATTGTAGATGCAAACGGGGGTAGTATTATTTTCATTGCTTCAATAATGGGTCAAATGGGAGAGGTTGGAAAAACACTATATTCAATGTCCAAAGGTGCATTAATTTCTGGAAGTCGTTCTATGGCTTTGGAGTTGGCTTCAAAAAACATCCGTGTTAATTGCATTTCTCCTGGTGTTGTCTTAACTCCCATGGTAGAGAATGGAGTATATGCTAAAGATGTCGCATTGTTTGATCAAGTAAAGCAAAAACATCCACTTGGAATTGGCGAAGCGATTGATGTTGCCAACGCTGTCGTTTTTTTATTATCGGGTGCAGCAAAATGGATTACAGGAACAAATTTGATCGTAGATGGTGGCTACACCGCAGGTAAATAGGGTTTTTGTGATAAAATGTTATACGTTTAACACAAAATTAGTATCATTCAAGTTTTCTTAACATACGGGTTTTGTTTAATTTTGTAAGCACAAATTTAGAATCAAGAGAACTACAAATTATTTTTGGCAAGGTTCTTGATTAAGTCAAATCAAACAATGAAAAACTTAACAGCAAAAATCATCATTGAAACAACATCAATTAATTTTGATGTGATTTTTGCAATTCTTAGAAATTCTTATGACACTCAAAAATATCTTAAAAAATAAACTTAATCTAAAATCAATAGAGCTCGAATCAGAAGTTGGAAATACATCTTCTGAGAGAATTTGGTTATCATCACCGCACATGAGCGGACATGAACAAAAGTACATTGCTGAAGCATTTGCCACAAATTGGATTGCCCCGTTGGGTTCAAATGTAGATGGATTTGAAAATGATGTTTGTGAATACACAGGTGCTCAACACGGTGCGGCTTTGTCTTCTGGAACCGCAGCAATTCACCTCGCATTAAAGCTTTGTGGTGTGGGCCAAGATGATTATGTAATTTGTCAGAGTTTCACTTTTGTTGCTACTGCAAATGCAATTGTTTATGAAAAAGCCATTCCAATTTTTGTAGATTCAGAGCCCGATACTTGGGGAATGGACCCCAAATTGATGGAAAAAGCAATTTTACATTGTATTTCTTTAGAGAAAAAACCAAAGGCGATTATCCCAGTTCACTTATATGGCATGCCTGTTAAGATGGATGAAATCATGGAAATTGCGAACAAGTATAAGATTCCAGTCATTGAAGATGCTGCTGAAGCACTTGGTTCAACAATCAATGGTAAACAATGCGGAACCTTTGGTGACTATGGCGTTATAAGTTTTAATGGCAACAAGATTATCACAACATCTGGTGGTGGAATGTTGTTGTCAAATACTAAAGAAAAAATAGAAAAAGCGAGATTTTTATCTACCCAAGCTCGTGATGTTGCTCCACACTACCAACATAGTGAAGTAGGATATAACTATCGAATGAGTAATGTTTTAGCGGGAATTGGACGTGGGCAAATGGAAGTCATTCAAGACAGAGTGAATCAGCGCAGATATAATTTTGAATTATACAAAAAAGAACTATCGGGTATTCCGGGAATTTCTTTTTTGGAGGAACTCGATGGATTTAAAAGTAATAGATGGTTGACAATTATCATTGTAGATTCGAAGTTAACAAATGGTGTTACCAATGAAGACTTAAGAATTGCTTTAGATTCAGAAAATATTGAATCAAGACCACTTTGGAAACCAATGCACATGCAACCACTATTTGAAAAGCAACCTTACTTCGGAAACGGAGTGGCGATGAAGTTATTCAAAACTGGACTTTGTTTACCAAGTGGAAGCAATTTGAAAGAATCAGATTTAATGAGAGTTGTTAAAGCCATTAAATCGCAGTTTAAATAATTTTCTTTTCTACTGTATCAGCAGTAGATTTGCAGTTCCTATATCAATAGGAATCTTCAATGTCAGTTAAAAGTAAAAGTGTTATCGTAATTGGTGCTGGTCCAGCGGGTTTAACAGCCGCCTATGAATTAGCAAAGAAAGGAGCCAATGTTACGGTGGTTGAGTCCACCTTGGCAGTTGGAGGTATGGCCAGAAGTTTTGAACTCTTTGGTCAAATCGTTGATTGTGGTCCTCATAGATTCTTTTCAAGTGATAAAATTGTGAACGATTTGTTCCATGAGGTAGTGCAAGATGATTATACTTTGGTAAATCGTTTAACACGTATCTATTACAAGAATAAGTTCTTTGACTATCCTTTGAAATTGGGTAATGTACTCAAAAATTTGTCCCCAATTGAAATCATTGGAATCCTTTGGAGCTATGCAGTGGTTCGAATTTCAGGCAAAAAGAATCTTGAAACTTTTGAAGATTGGGTTACAGATAAATTTGGTAAAAAATTATTTCAAATGTTTTTCAAAACGTATTCTGAAAAATTATGGGGAATAAGATGTGATCAAATTGATTCAGATTGGGCTGCTCAAAGAATTAAAAAGCTATCTCTTTATGAAGCTGTAAAAGCCGCGATTTTTGGCAACAAGGGCAATAAACATAAAACATTAGTTGATCAATTTGCCTACCCTAAAAATGGTACTGGAGAAGTTTATGAGAAAATGGCAAATGCCATTCAAAACATGGGAGGAACAATCCTATTTCATAAAAAAATAGCAAAAATTAATGTAGATAACCAAAAGATGATTACTTCCATAGTAGATTCTGATGGACTAGAATACAAAGCCGACCATTATATTTCAACCATGCCTTTAACCTTATTGCTTCAAGGTATGTCTCAAATAGACCAAAATGTATTGGAAATTTCTAAGAAATTGTACTTTAGAAACACAACCTTGGTTTACTTAGAAATTGATACAGACAAACTTTTCCCAGATAATTGGATTTATGTTCATTCACCGGAAGTAAAACATGGTAGAATTACAAATTTTAGAAACTGGTGTCCTTCAATCAATAAAGATAAAAAGACAACAATTTTATGTCTAGAATTTTGGAGTTTCGACCATGAAGAGCTTTGGAATTATTCAGATGAGCAACTGAATCAACTCGCGGCCACTGAAATCCGAAAATTGAATCTGATCAATGCTGAATCAAAGATTTTGAATCAGTCTGTAATGCGTATTCCTAAATGTTATCCGGTATATGAAACAGGATATATGGATTATTTACAGCCTGTGATAGACTACCTAAAAGGATTTCACAATTTGCATCCAATTGGTCGTTATGGTTCATTCAAATACAACAATCAGGATCATTCAATTTTGATGGGAATTCTCATTGCTCGACAACTCGATTCAGGAAAGGATCAAAAGCTATGGGATATCAATACAGACTCTGATTACCAAGAAGAAACAGAAATTAATTTAACTGGTTATAACGTCTAAACGAGTAATAAAGAATTTTAAAGCCTCCATTTTTGGAGGCTTTTTTTTTGATGGTTCTCGCTGAAATTAAATTAACTTTGTCAACTCATGCAAATTTCACTCATCGCTGCAATTGGTCAGAATTTTGAACTCGGAGCCAATAATGATTTGCTTTGGCACCTTCCGATAGATTTTAAGTGGTTTATTCAACACACCAAAGGCAAGCCAGTGCTTATGGGTAGAAAAACCATGGAAAGTCTTGGTAAGCCTCTAAAAAACAGATTGAATTTAGTTCTAAGCCGTTCAAACCCAAATTTAGTTGAAGGTTTTCATTTAGTTTCAAACATTACAGAGGCCATTGATAAAGTAAACGAAGAGAGTTATGATGAACTTATGATCATTGGTGGTGCCCAAATTTATGAGCAAACAATTGATGTTTGCGATCGATTAATTATTACCCATGTTGCTGCTAATTTTTCTCAAGCAGAAACATTTTTTCCAAAGGTAAATTTCCAAGATTGGAATTGTGTTTTTTCTGAAAAACATCAAGCCGATGAGCAACATGCTTATCCATTTGAATTCTGCATATACGAGAAATACGTTTAAGTGAAATATGGGAAATTCATATTAATTCTCTTTTTTCTTTTCTTGAATGAGGGATATTTGGTTTCGCAGTCAATTGTCCCTCAAAATATAAAATATGATTCAATTTCAACCGTAAAAGTAAAGGGTTTAAAGCGAACAAAATTAGTGACTATTCATCGGGAATTGAATTATATAGAGGGTGTTAAACTTTTTGTAAATGATTCACTGATAAATCGATGGGAATTAAGATTGAGCTCATTAAATTTATTTACGGATGTAAATGTTTTCAGAAAAAATGATACCTTACACATAGAAGTTACTGAAGAGTTTTATTATTGGTTAAATCCTGTTGGAGGGTTTGCCGACCGGAATTTTCACAATTGGTTGCTCAATCCTAAATTGAGTCGGTTGTACTTTGGCGGAGACTTTTTGTTTTACAATTTATTTGGATTGAATCACACATGCACAATGACATTAGTTGGTGGTTTTAATCAACAAGTAGGATTAGGATATGAATGGCCGAATTCTAAGTTTGGAAAGGGGTGGTTGGGAAAGGTCAAATTTTTATATTCTAGAAACCATGAAATATGGTTAAAAACCGAAAATAACCAAGTTGTATTTTATCAAATAGAGCCAGACTATGCGCAGCAGGTAACAGCGATATCTGCTAAGTTTTCAAAAAAGTTAAGCTATGAAAGTAGTTTTGAAATAGGCGAATCTGTGGATTTTTATCGGATTGATCCATCTGTTTATTTTTTAAATAAAGACTACTTATTGGGAGGTAATGAGTTAACAATGAATACGTTAAGTTGTGGATATGCCTTTGATTCTCGAAATCAACGTCATTATCCTACCGATGGTACTGAGTTAAAATTGGGCATTGATTTTCAACATTTAATTTCCAATAATCGTTCAGTAAGAAACATAAACTCTTTTAATGCTAAATTGAGAAAGTTCATTCCATTGGGAAAATTTATTTCTTTGGGAATGGCGTTGGCATCGCAATATAGATTCGGGAACTTGAATTATTTGATGAGTCGCCAATTGGGATATGGTGGAGAATATGTGCGTGGTTATGAACAGTATGTGCTTGATGGCGCTGGTTTTGTAGTTGCGAAATTTTCTTTAAGAGCAAAGTTATTTGATCAAAAAATTAAAGTAAGAACATTTTCAAAAGCTGTGAATTACGAAAATGCTCCGTTGGCAGTGTGGTTGACTGTTTTTAGTGATAATGGTAAAGTGATTTCGCCATACATGAATCAATCATTTTTGGGGAACTCACTGCAAAAGGAATACTTAAAATCTTTAGGTTTTGGCATTGATATTTTGGCTTATTACGATCTATTGACTAGATTTGATGTGACAAGAAATCATTTTGGCAATTGGATATTTAACTTATCATTCAAACATGCCATTTAATCTATGAAAATTGGAGTTTATGCAAAATCAGTTCGTGATCCAAAGCATCGTGATGCTCTGGCGAATTTGATATTGATATTACACAAAAGAGGACATCAAGTTTTTTGTCCGCCTTCGCTTGAAGATTTTATTTACATGCAAGTATCCAATACAATTGTGCCCCATGTATTTGATTATTTTACAGCCGATTCAGCCTCTATTGATGTATTGATAAGTGTGGGTGGCGATGGAACAATTTTGGATACTTTACAATTTGTACGCGACAGTAAAATTCCGGTATTGTCGATCAATACTGGTCGTTTAGGTTTTCTAGCTGGTGTGGCAACTGATGAAATAGAATTTGCAATTGATGAATTAGAAAAGGGAAATTATCTACTAGAGTCTAGAAGCTTATTGCATATGGATTCAAATGAAGAAATCTTTGATTTCAATTTTGGTTTGAACGATTTTGTAATTCATAAAAAAGAGACTTCAAGTATGATTGTGGTGCATACCTATTTGAATGGAGAGTTTTTGAATAGTTATTGGAGTGATGGACTTATTGTTTCTACTCCCACCGGTTCAACTGGATATTCTTTGAGTTGTGGTGGCCCCATTATTTTTCCTAAAAGCGATAGTTTTGTCATTACTCCAATTGCGCCCCATAACTTGAATGTGAGGCCTGTTGTTGTAAGCGATGATGTAGTTATTTCATTTGAAATAGAAGGTAGAGCGAGTAGTTACCTGGCAAGTTTGGACGCTAGATCGCAGAGTATAACCGGTGATGTGAATATGGCTGTTAAAAAGGCAAGTTTTCCTTTGATTTTAATGCGATTGACCAATGTCAATTTCATGGATACGTTGAGAAGTAAATTGAATTGGGGATTTGATAAACGGACTGAAGTTGAATGAAAAAATACCTAGCTTTAATCATTTTTGCCCATTTTTCTGCATCGTTTGCTCAGGTACCTTCCTTCAATAGTGCTGTTCGTCTTGATGTTGCAACTTGGAATATTGAATGGTTTGGAGACCCATCAAACGGTCCCTCAAATGAAACTACCCAGCTGAATAATGCTGTTCAACTCATTAAGGGAATGGACGTTGATATCATGTCGTTATGTGAAATAAGCGATTCAGTTTATTGGAAAAAATTACTCAATGCATTGCCCGAATATGCTGGGGTCATCAGTACTTGGAATCAAACGCAAAAAACAGCTCTGATATTCAAGAAGAATCAATTTGCTTGCTTATACTCCAAGCATGTTTTATCGCAATATGATTCTGACTTTGCAAGTGGTAGATTGCCTCTTGAAGTGTCCCTCCAAAGAAATTTAAATGGAAAGTTAGATACACTTTTTGTTTGGGTCATTCATTTAAAGGCAAACATTGGTACAACAACTCAAAAATCGGAATCATATAATAAAAGATATAATGCGAGTGTTTATCTCAAAAATTATGTGAATCAATATTTTAGAAACAGAAAGGGTTTGATTATGGGGGACTGGAACGATGATTTTGACAAAAGTATTTTCAATAACAATACAAGTCCGTTTGTGAATTGGCGCGATGACGCATCTTATTTGGTACCGTCGTATCAATTGAGCCTGAAGGGTCAAAGAACTACAGCATCCTATTCTGACGCCATTGATCATATTGCAGTAACACCTGGATTAAAATCATTTTGGGTTAAAGATTCGGTTCAGGCCTTTTATGCAAATGCATATATTGGGAGTTTTTCTTCCAATACAAGCGATCATTTTCCTGTTTTTACACGTTTTTACGATCAAGTAAATGCACAGACGAATGCGACGACAGATTTTGAGGTTGAAAAGGTATTTTTCAATGGTCAATATTGGGAGGGAACAGAAAACGCATTAAATCAGAATATCAATGTATATTCAATGCTTGGCAAACTAATTTATTCTGGCAAATTATCAGCATTTTTACCTCCAAGGGGATTATTGTTTGTGATTTCCAACTCAAATGGTTCAAATTTATTTAAAGGTAGCTGGTTGAGTTACTAATTTTCTTGTTTTTCGTTCAAAAGTGTTATTTTTACACTTAGTATGAGAAAATATGTATTTTCATTTCTAGTTTTTATCCAATATTTGAATTCATTGGGTGCTCAAAATCAATTTGCTCAAGATTTTTTCAAACCAATACAACTAGGCATCGGAGAAACAAAAATATGTTTGGGAGATTTTTTCCCGGGCGCAAGTATTTTGAAAACCGACATAGACCCCAACTCGGGTTATCGTGTGTTAAAACAAATTAAAGATACAGTATTTATTGTTTCATTGACTTCAAAGGTGAATCCAATGGCATTATTGAATGTCACAATTAAAACAGCAGAATCTACGGTGAAATCCTATGTTTTGCCTTTAAAGAAAAATACCAAACAACAATTAAAATTCAAATTTCCTGACCTAAAGCATCAATATAAAACTGTTGCTATCAAGGGCACATTTAACTCTTGGAATCCTCAAAGTACAGTTTTAGCATTTGAAAATGGATTTTGGTATGGTGAAGTTTGGGCGTCTGAGGGTGTACATCAATATGTTTTTGTTTGCGATCAAAGTAAGGAATTACGCGATCCATTGAATTCAGATTCAGTGAGTAATGGAATGGGTGCTTATAATTCTAAATTATCGATTGTTTCAAAGTTTATTTCCCTTAAAACTTTAGCCACAAATCAAGGTAAGAACAGTAAGATTTATTTAGAAACAAATATTTTGAATGGCGAAAAAGTTGATCAATTAAAAAATGTTCGGGTTATTGGATTGTATAACGACAATGTGATTTCTAAGATCATTTTGAATAAAAAGTTGAAGCATAAGTCAAATCGAATCGAAACATGCATCATTGAAATTGAGTTACCAGAGGAAGCGATGAATGGAAAGTTGGGTTATTTGAGATCTTGGGTCTATTTATCGGGGGATAATGGGCTAAGCAATGATATTTTGGTTCCCTTTAAGAATGGTAAAAGGATTGTGGATGCTTCGCAGTTATCATTTAAAGATCCACGTACTTTGATTATTTACAATCCAATGATTGACCGATTCAAGGATGGAAATAAAGAAAACAATCGCCCTTTGAACAGAGCCGATGTGAATCACAAGGTGGATTTTTGGGGAGGGGACATCAAAGGAATCACTCAAAAAATTGAGGATGGGTATTTTAAGAAAATGAATATCAACACATTGTGGGTGTCTCCTGTGGTTAAGAACCCAGATGGTCCTTGGGGACAATGGAAATCTCCAAATACAAAATTCAGTGGTTATCATGGATATTGGCCAATTTCTTCTACTGAAACCGATACTCGGTTTTGCACTAAGTTAGAATTAGAGCAATTTATTCAAACAGCAGAAAAAAATGGAATCAACGTATTGTTAGATTACGTTGCGCATCATATTCATCAAGAACATCCACTTTACAAATCGCATCCAGATTGGTATACTTCATTGTATTTGCCAGATGGATCTAAGAATACGGAGCGCTGGGATGAGTACAGATTGACAACTTGGTTTGATGATTTTATGCCAACGTTTAATTTCTTTAAACCTGAGGTTGTTGAGGCAATGACAGATAGCGCGGTTTGGTGGATGCAAAATTATCCAATTTATGGTTTTAGACATGATGCTACCAAACATATACCGGATTTGTTTTGGCGTACGCTCACTAAAAAAATTAAAACCGAAGTTCTGATCCCTCAAAATAGGCCCGCTTATCAAATTGGTGAAACTTATGGTAGCCCTGAGTTAATTGGATCATATATTGGTTCTGATTTATTGGATGCTCAATTCGATTTTAACCTTTACGATGCGGCGGTGGCAACGTTTAAACAACCAAATTCCAATTGTCATAATCTTGCCGATATGATCAACGATAGCAAGAAGAATTATGGTTCTCATCACACCATGGGCAATATTACAGGCAATCAAGACAGGCCTAGATTTATTTCGTTGGCTGACGGAAGTTTAAAGGATGGTGAAAATTTTAAGCAGGTTGGTTGGGATCGAAACATTCAAATCAGTGATGAAACCGCATATAAAAGGTTACAAAATTTGGTTGCATTAATGGTTGCCGTTCCGGGCGTCCCAGTAATTTATTACGGTGACGAATTGGGATTTGCTGGGGCTAATGATCCAGATTGCCGCAGAATGATGCGATTTGTGAATGAAGGTACAGATTCTATTTCTTCTTTTGAAAAACTACATTTCGAAAAAATCACCTCGTTATTATTGATGCGCAAAACAGAGATATGTTTGCAATATGGCGATTGTGAGGTTAAGTGTCTTTCTGATAACCTTTTGAAAATCGAGAGGAATTATTTTGGCAAAAAAATAGTATTTATTTTCAACACATCCAATCAAGCTGTGAATCTTGATTCGGAAATATTCGAAAAAGATAAAAATATGCCGATTATCAAGCAAATAGACCCAGAAAGTTTTGTGTATTTTAAAAATTAAATTTACACCAAAGTTACTACAGTAATTTCAGGGTAAATTCCCATTCTTCCTGGATAGCCCAAATATCCAAACCCACGATTTACATATAAATGTTGATTGTTTTCAGTGTATAAATCCATCCATTCAGGATAAATGTATTTTGCTGGACTCCATCTATAAAATGCCGTATCTACACCAAATTGCAATCCGTGTGTGTGTCCTGCAAAACTAACTTTAATATCTGGTTTATGATCTAAAACTTGTTGACGCCAATGGGTTGGATCGTGACTCAAAAGCAATTTAACTGGAATGTCTTCCGTTCCTTTGTATGCTTTTTCTAAATTGCCATATTTCGGAAATTTACCCAGATTGCTCCAATTTTGGATACCCAAGATGGCAATTTTATCACCGTTTTTTTCAATAATTCTGTGTTCATCCATTAATAAATCCCAGCCAAGTGATTTGTGATGTTGTAGGATATCGTTGAAGTTTTTTTGCTTGGCTTCTTCTGATTCCCATATTACATAGTCGCCATAATCGTGATTACCAAGGGTTGAATAAACTCCCATAGGAGCTTTGATTTTATTGAAAACATCAATCCATGGCTCGACTTCTTTGGACGTATCATTTACCAAATCACCAGTAAAAAAGACCATATCTGCGTTCTGTTGATTAATCAAATCAATACCTTTGATGACTGCTTCGCGGTTCCAAAAGCTACCTGAGTGAATATCAGAAATCTGAACAATTTTTAATCCTTTAAAAGCATCGGGTAAGCCATCAATTTTCAATGTGCGTTTGCGTACAACATAATTATGCGCACCTTTAAATATCCCCCAAATTGCGGAACTAATAAACAAACCACCAAGGCCTAATCCAATGTAATGCAGGAATTTAAGTCGAGAAATCCCATGTTCTGTTGTTGTATTTTCTGTTGTTTTTGAGTTTATAGAATAGACGATAAAACGAATCAATCTTTGAATATCATCAATCATTAAAAAGAGCACATACAACACTTTTGATATGAGAATAAACAACATGAAAGCACCTATGAACTTACCAATTTGAGAGGTAGGTTTTACAGCGATAAATTTTCCAGCTGCAAACATCAAATAGATTAAAATATTATAACCCCAATATGTATATTTTACAATGTTATATTTTTTATGTGACGTTGTTTTGATTAAAAATTTTAAACCTTGCCAAACATAAATGTCAAGAGAAATGAAAATAAGAAAGAAAACGTAGGGCCCGAATAGTTTACTTTTTAACATGAGTTTACAAAATTACACCTTGAATGGATACAAGTTACAAGAACATCGTTAAAAGGTATAAAAACTCTGTTTAATTTCTTTTGTTCAATTTTTGATTAAATTTGAAAATATGCAAAAAAGTTTGAGTTTATTGTTTGCAATTTTTGCAAATATCACGTTGTTTGCTCAAGTTACAGTAGATGACTTACTTAAGAGTATTCCACTCAGAAATCTTGGCCCTGCAGCAATGAGTGGCAGAATTACCACCATAGCAGTTCCGCGTAATACGTCAACAGTAGATTATAAGAATACAATTTATTGCGGTGCGGCAAGTGGCGGAGTTTGGAAAAGTGAAAATGGCGGCATTTCATGGAAGCCAGTATTTGATGAAATGGATGTTCAAAGTATAGGCGCAATTGCAATTGATCCAACGAATGCCAATATTGTTTACGTAGGAACAGGTGAGGGAAATCCTCGAAATAGCCACAACAGTGGAAAAGGCATTTATAAAAGCTTTGATGCAGGAAAAACTTGGAAATTTATTGGACTTGAAAATACCAAAACAATTCATCGAATTGTAATCAATCCTTCGAATCCAAGACAAATTTTTGTGGCTTCATTGGGTAGTATCTGGGGTAAAAACGACGATAGGGGTGTTTTTCGAAGCGATGATGCCGGCGAAACATGGAAAAAAGTATTGTTTGTAAATGCTACCACAGGCTGCGGTGAATTGATTATAGATGAAAATCATCCAAACAAGTTGTTTGCTTGTATGTACGATTATGAGAGAAAACCTTATACTTTTCGAAGCGGGGGATCTGGAAGTGGAATCTTTGTTTCGCATGATTGGGGTACGACTTGGGAAAAATTAGGTGCTCAAAACGGTCTACCCAAAGGCGATATTGGTCGCTCCGGAATGGCAATTAGTTTGAGTCATCCAAATAAAATTTATGCTTTAGTAGAAACTGAAAAAAATACCTTGTTTAAAAGCTCTGACGGTGGTAAAAATTGGTCTAAAATGTCCCAAAATACCACTATTGGAAACCGTCCGTTTTATTACGCAGAAATTTATGTAGATCCTACCAACGAAAATAGGGTTTACTCGATTTGGAGCCAAATTTCAAAAAGTGAAGATGGAGGAAAAAATTGGGACATTTTGGCGGATTGGGGACACATACATCCCGATCATCATGCGTTTTTTGTGCACCCTGATGATCCAAAGTACATCATTAATGGAAATGATGGAGGTTTAAATATTTCTCATGATGGGGGACATACTTGGAGATTTGCTGAAAACATTCCAGTTGGTCAATTTTATCATGTGAATGTGGATCATGATGTTCCATACCATGTGTATGGCGGTTTACAAGATAATGGCAGTTGGGTTGGTCCAGGATTTACGTTTAAATATGGCGGTATTCCAAATCATGAATGGCAAGAACTACTTTTTGGTGATGGATTTGATGTGGTTCCTCTTGAGAATAATTCAAATGAGGGATATGCGATGTATCAGGGAGGAAACGTTTATCATTATAACCTTAAAACTCAAAGAACAACTTTTATTAAGCCAACTCATCCTACCATCAAAAATCTAAGATTTAATTGGAATGCAGCTATTGCTTCAATTCCAGGTAGCCCAAACTCCCTTTATTTTGGAAGTCAGTTTTTACATGTAAGTCACAATAAGGGAATTAGTTGGGAAATTATTTCACCTGATTTGACTACAAACGACACATCTAAATTGCATCAAGAAAAAAGTGGTGGCATCACTATTGATGCAACAGGTGCTGAAAATTACTGTACCATCATTTCAATTGCTCCAAGTTTAAAGAATCCATTGAATCGTATTCTCGTTGGGACCGATGATGGTAACATTCAGTTAACGGACAATGGTGGTAAAAATTGGCAGAATTTGACACCTAATATCATTGGTTTACCGCGAAATGCTTGGATTTCAATGATTGTTTTAGATACCAATTTGGTTACACAAAAGAACAGCAAAAATGGATTGATTTCGCAGGAGTTGAGAGAAGATATTTGGGTAGTGGCAAACAATTACCGTCAAAACGATTGGAAACCATACTTATTTAAGTCAATAGATGGTGGAAAGACCTGGCAAAATATGGTTACATCTACTGTTAAGGGACATTGTTTGTCGGTGGTTGTAGATCCAAAAAATCACAAATTGGTTTTTTTGGGCACAGATCAAGGTTTGTTTTATAGTTTAAATGGCGGGATTACTTGGGAAAAATGGAAGAAGTTTCCTTCATGTCCGGTTCAAGATTTGAAAATCCAAGATTCAGAACATGATTTGGTGATTGGTACATTTGGTCGAGGCATTTGGGTTGTAGATGATATTGGTGCTTTTTATCCGTTCGTAACTACACAATTTATGAAGAAACCATTGCAAGTTTTATCGTCCACTCATGGATATGTGGTTGATTACATACAGCCTGCGGGAATGCGATTTGGCGCCGATGCTGTTTGGAATGCACCGAATAAACCTTTTGGATGCAACTTGACGTTGGCGGTTAATTCAGAGAAAAAAAATAACGATTGGATCAAGCTAGATTTCGAAGGAAAGGTTTTTGATGCTTCTGGCAAGCAAATTAGATGTCACAAATTTTCATTTGATAGCTCTGGGGTGTATAGAATCCAATGGAGAATGATAGAGGATGGTTTTTATTTCCCGTCACATTCAACGCCCAAAAAAGATGAATCTTTACCTCCGGGAAGGTTGGTAAAACCCGGGAAATACAAATTGATTATCGCACAGAAAAATGTGAGTTTAGATAGTGTCATGGTTGAAGTTTTATATCCTAAGAATGATTTTGATGCAAATGATTACAACCAACAAACTGAAGCAATAGAGCAATTTAAGACTTTGGTGAAGTCTGGTTTTGATATTTTTGAGGGACTTAAACAGATGGAAAAATCCGTTATAAAATTAAGTGAAGAAGCTTGGGAAAATGATTCAATGACGGCTTTTTTCACTCGCAATAAATCAAAAATGCTAGATTCAATAAAAAATTATAAATCACTCTTTATGTTAGCAGAAGATATTACTTACTATGAAGAATCGACGGTAAGATTGAATCATTTACTTGAGCAGGGGTATTCGTTTATTTTCCAAAGAAATGAAATTGGTAAGAATGTTGAGAACTCTATAAAATTGATTGATAATGAATTAGCGCAAATCAGGAAAAGGGTGAATCATTTTATTGAAAGCGACTGGCTAAAGTTTGAATCAATGATTAAAAATTCCCGTATGAATCTGATTCCGAATATCAAAAAGTATGAGTAGCGTCAAATATGAGAAATTGGTAGTTTGAAAAATGGTCTATTCTGTGGGAATTCCGATATATTGACTTAAATTTGAACTTGCATAAATCGCTTTATTTATCTTGAGGATTTTAAAATCAGCTTTACTCATTCTTTTATTGTTTGTGGCGAAAGGTTCTTTTTCGCAACAATTGATATTGGGACCTGGTATAACGCCTCTTTCTCCCGTTTACACGTTTTCTTCCCTTCGCTTGAAAGCTGCTGTGGTAAATTTATACAGGAGATTTGGAGTTTATGGAATGTGGGAATTGAGTCCGAATAACAGCTATGGTAGAGATGCAATAGGGATCAATTATCAAGTAAACTGCGTTTTTAGAATATGGGCCGGCTTAGGTGTATTTGAAAAGGGTCTGATTAATCCGCAAGTTCCAGACAATATCATGAATGGATTAAGAAAAGAAATGGGTATGGGCTATGTTTCCAGAGAAGCTCCTATTCATTGGGAACTTGGATATTCATTTACACTTGGACCAACATTTAACTTTTTCTATGAAATTCCGTTGGTAAAAAAAGATAGAAATGGTGATGGCAAATACACAAATATTGATAGAAGCATTCCATGTACCTTGGAATGGATGAGAAGGGATTCTACAATCGAAATTGTGTATGATACAATTTATGTGAACCCCAAACCAACCAAAGCTGTTTGTGAAGTGCCAATACCTATCGATAGCTTTAATCAAGACAATGCAACTAGTGCTGTATTTGATCTTCCAATGTATTATGAGAAAGATCAGAGTACATTAAGTGATTTTAGCAAAGAGAAAATAAAATATTATTTGGTAGAAATTTTAAAGAGCCGACCTGACTTAAGTGTAGAAATTGGTTCTCATACCCCGTGTAACAGTCGTAAAGAATACAATACTCAATTGACTCAGCGTCGTGCTGATACCATTAAAAATTACCTTGTTCGTGAGTTTGGTGCTTCCCCTGAAAGAATTTTAGCCAAAGGCTATGGAGAATCTAAGTTGGTGAATATGTGTAAATGTGAAGGAAGTGAAGTATATGGTTATACTCCATTTATTGACAGTGTAACTCAAAAGCAAATTATCAATTATGACCGCCAAGGAAATTACAAAGGGAGAATTTATTTAAATTATAATAAATCTGAAATTTCAGTGATTAATGGAAAATTGTATGTGAAATGCGATAATTATCAAGAATTACAAAATGACAGGGTGACATTGAGATTCAAGAAAAAACTGTCGAGGTTTGCAAAACTCAAAGATAGCTGCCATATTTTCTCACCCGGTGATTCATTGATTAAAACAAAAGACTGTAAAGATAATTTTGAACTTGGATCTATACCGTTCGATAAATTAACTGCTTCCACCGCTCTTGATGGAATATATGATTTACCGTTAGTTTATGAACAGAATAAAGTAACCAATGAGGTGGCGAGCTTTGAGTTTTTAGATTCTTTGGCCACTAAAATATTAATTCCAAATCCTAAATTGGTAGTAGAATTGGGGTCCCATACAGATTGCCGTCAAACTTCAGAATACAATAAAAATTTATCCCAAAAACGTGCAGATAGTGCTGTCGCATATTTGGTTAAAACATATAAAATTGATCCCAACAGAATTGATGCTCGTGGATATGGCGAAGCTAGATTAATCAACAGTTGTCAATGCGAAGGATCAGAAATAACCGGATATACACCATACATTGAAGGCATTACTCAAAGAATGGAGATTGAGTTGGATGCGCGTGGCAAACAACTTCGATCCTATTATGTGCCCTATAATCAAAGAGAAATTAAGGTTATTGATGGTAATCCTTTTGTACCTTGTAATGAGAAGCAACACCGGCAAAATAGGAGAACAACATTAAGGTTTGCTGAGAGATTTTCAGATTTGTGTATTGAGAAAGCCTATATTGCTCCGGATACCACTCCTCCGCCTCCAGACACTATACTACCAACCATGGAAATTGTAATGAAAGATGCAAACTCTATCGATAATTTCTCAATTGAGCGCGCATACGACGAGGTGTTTTTATTACCAGTATTCTATGATTTGGATAAAGCAATCATTCGTCCTGATGCTCAGCGAATATTAGATTCGTTCGCAATCAAAATTTTAAATAAATATCCTTTCCTCGTAACTGAATTAGGTTCTCATACCGATTGTCGTATGCCGTATGAATATAACGAAAAACTTGCACGTAGGCGTGCGGATTCGGCGGTGGCTTATCTGAGAAGGGTTTGGAATATTGGCCCAGATAGAATTGTGGCTGTAGGTTATGGAGAAACCCAATTGATGAATGATTGTCACTGTGAAGCTTCAGCAGTGGTTGACTATACCCCTTATATCAAAGGGAGAACGAAGAAAAAATTGGTAGAACTCGATGATGATGGTAACGTGAGTAGAACAATTTATTTGGATTATGATTCAACTGAAATTGTATATTTTGATGGAGATCCTTATGTAAAATGTAATGAATTTCAACATCGTCAAAACCGAAGAACCACCGTTCGATTTACAAAAGATCCATCCAAATTTGGGATTAAAATTGATTTAGAACGTGATAAAAATAATACAAATGAAGGTAATTCGAATACGTTTGCCAAAGGTCGTAAAGGGGGTAGAGGCTTCATTAAAGACAATGTTGAGGAATTCCATAAAAACGTGAAAGACATTTCTCAATTTGATATAAAAGAGGCTATGGATGTAGCGTATGTTCTCCCAATTTTCTATGATTTGGATAAGGCGGTTATAAGACCAGATGCCATCGCAACGTTAGACTCGTTTATGTCGCGCATTATGAATAAATATCCTCAGTTGGTGGCGGAACTTGGTTCGCATACTGATTGCCGAATGCCATATGATTACAATGTATCATTGTCTAATCGAAGGGCTGATAGTGCTGTAGATTATCTGATTACGCGTGCAAAACTCGATAAAAATAGGGTAGTAGCCGTTGGTTATGGTGAAACCCAACTCATCAATGATTGTAAATGTGAGGGATCTAAAGTTGAAGGTTTTACACCTTATGTAGAAGGTACCACTAAGAAAATGCTGGTTGAATTGGATGATGATGGTAACGTGAGTAAAACCATTTACTTAGATTACGAACCATCTGAAATACAATATGTAGAAGGATCTCCGTATGTAAAATGTAATGAATTTCAGCATCGCCAAAATAGAAGGACAACTGTGCGTTTCGCAACCGATCCGAGAGAGTTTGGTGTTACAATTGATCAGGATGTAGATAAAAACAATCGAAATTAACTGTAATACAATTTGTTAATCAATTAACAATCAAAAAAAATGCCTCCCATTGGGAGGCATTTTTTATCTAATGTTCTTTTTAAGCGATGAAATTTTTCGCCTTTTTAATGAATCTCTCTAAGGCTTCACCTTTCAATTGTTGTTTTTCTAACATTGCCAGATCAATACAAAATTGAATGGTGTCTTTTTGGTTTTCTTCAGATTGGTTAAGCACTTTTAATGCTAATTCATTGTTAGCATTGATAACCAACGATTGTTTTTTCAATCCCAAATCACCAAAAGGCATTGATTGACCCATTTTAGCATATTCATCCATTCTTCTTTCCCACTCGCTGCGGTGAATACTAATGAATTCTTGAGATGGGGGAAGGGATTCAATTTTGACATCAAATGCCAGTTCGTTAACAATTGATTTTACTGTATTTTGGATTGAATCAGACTGCTCCTGAGATAACACCGACTCAATTGTTACGTCTTTTTCAATAAGTTGGTCAATTGGGGCACCATCAACGCATCTAAATTTAACTTTCTCATATTTGCTTTCTGCAAATCCAGCAAAATGTACATCAAGCGGACCATCTAAAATAACCACCTCGTAGCCCATGTCTTTTGCAGATTTTATACTCATATGTTGGGAATGGACATCTGTTGTATACAGCACAACGGTTTCACCATGTTTATCTGTTTGGTTGATTTTACAATGCTCAATCCATTCTAGAATGGTTTGAAGCTTACCTTCAGTTGTTTTAACCAAACAAACATCCTTCATTCTCTCCGCGAACTTTTCGTCGCTCAACATTCCATATTTGGCAATTAAATCCAAATATTCCCACTTTGTTTCATAATCTGCGCGGTCGTTATTGTATAATTCTTGGAGTTTGTCGCTTACTTTCTTCGAAATATGTGCAGTGATTTTTTTCACATTTGAATCACTTTGAAGTGAACTTCTACTTACATTCAAAGGAATATCGGGAGAGTCAATTACCCCTTGTAGTAAAACCAAATACTCTGGTAAAACGTCTTTCACATCTTCCGTTACAAATACCTGGTTGCTATACAATTGAACCCGATCTCTTCTGTTGTCAAGTGCTTGGTTGACTTTTGGGAAAAACAAAACCCCAGTTAAGTTAAACGGATAATCGGTATTTATATGAATATGAAATAACGGTGCTTCCTGCATTGGATAGAGTTCTTCATAAAACTTTTTGTAATCTTCAGCAGTTAATTCTGATGGCTTCTTTGTCCATATCGGATTGGGATTATTCACTTGTTCACCATCAAATTCAATCGGAATTGGTAAGAAGCGACAATATTTCTTGAGAAGCTCTTTGATTTTCCAATTGGACAAATAGGTTTCAGCATCTTCATCGGTTAGGTGAAGAATAACGTCTGTTCCACGTTTTTTACGTTTTCCTTTATCGATGGTATAGGAAGTGGTGCCATCGCAATTCCATTCAACAGCTTCCGCACCTTTTTGAAAAGATTTAGTCACAATGGTTACGTTCTTTGAAACCATAAAAGCAGAATAAAATCCTAAACCAAAATGTCCAATCATTTGGTCTGGTTCTTTGTCTTTCCATTTTTCAACAAATTCTGTGGCCCCAGAAAATGCAAGTTGTGTGATATATTTTTCAACTTCATCTTCGGTCATACCAATACCATTGTCTGAAATGGTTATGGTTTTCTTTTTTTCATCTATGCTTACAGTAACTTTACAATCGTTGATATCGTCTTCAAACTCACCAACTCTGGATAGGGTTGACAATTTTTTTGTTGCATCAACCGCATTACTCACCAATTCTCGTAAAAAGATTTCTTGATCTGTGTACAAGAATTTTTTAATGATTGGAAAAATGTTTTCTGATTGTACTGAAATTTGTCCGGTTTTCATGTTTATCCCTAACGCAATCTTCATTCCATTCTCAGAAAAATGAAATTTTGTCAGTTAAATTGGGTTTCTCCTGAATATGTGACTGACAATTTGTATAAAATGCAAAACTTAAATATTGTATTTTCCATTGTATTTTCGTATATTCATCAATATGTTTAAGCAATTGCAAGCAAAAGTATATTCAAAAGAAGCGGCAAGGCCAAAGCTTGAAAAATATTGCGCTTATCAAGAAAGAAGTCACAAACAAGTGTATGAAAAGTGTAGGATGTTAGGGCTTTCAGAGGAGGAGGCTAATGAACTTTTGGTAGACTTAATTCGATCAAATTTTTTAAATGAAGAGAGATTTGCAAATGCCTATGTAAAAGGCAAGTTCAATATCAAGCAATGGGGGAAACAAAAAATAAATCAAGGGCTTAAATTGGCTGGGGTTCAACCTAAATTAATTCAAGAAAATCTTGATAAAATTGAAGATGAAAAATATATTCAAACCATAGTAAAATTGGCCAACAAAAAGATGTCTACCATCAAAGGAGGTACCGAATTTGAGAGGAAAATTAGAGTAAAGCGATATTTATTGTCTAAGGGATATTCTGTGAATGAGATTCAGAGAGCTTTAAACCTCGAAGAAGTTTAATTATTTATGATTGTTGGAAGGATTCATTGACCATTCATTCACTTTCATTAACACTTCGTAAGGTTCAAATACATTTTCTGATTTTTCAATTTTACCAGATAATTTTATCTCTCCTTTGAATCTGTGAATTTGGTTGTTGTTCGGATCAACTTGAATAAATGCAGTGATGGTTCCTTTTAAATCAACCAATTTAGTGGTTCCCATTACATTCACATAATCATTTACTTTTACGTCGCCTTTTACACCCAATCTACAAACTTCAACACCATATTCGTTCTTTTCCATTTTTTCAAATGTTAATTGAGTGGTTAACCTGCGGGTTAACGGAAAAGCGAATTGACTGTCTATCCAAATATCCCCAACATTGCGTGCTTTGTCGTTGTGTAAAAAGTAAGTACACTGAAAACTAGGTTCAATGATGTGTAGATTTCCATTTTCCATGGCATCCATGTAAATCTTTTTACCATCCCACTCTATAGACTCACCATTGTTGTTATAATTCGCTCTATAGGCATAAACCGTAAAATCTTCAATTGGGTTACCAAGGTCTTTAATCACGCCATCAGTCGATTTTATCCCAGATATTTCAGTAAAGGTAAATTCTATATGTTGTTTTCCTTTTTGATAATTTTCAGTAACAGATTTATCTTGTCTATACCCCGGTTTTAGCACATATGCCTTACCAACAGAACGCATGTTTGTATAAACCTCCTTAGGAGTTGAGGCTGTTGTGGTATAGGTGGTTTTGATTCTTTGTTCTCTTTTAAATACCCCTTCTGGATAAAAGCCTGGCATTGGTTTCAGCTGTCCAAAACTGTTTAAAATGTTTCCTGTTAGAAGGATAATGAAGGTAAAAAGGTGTTTCATACGTTATTTAGTTTTTAATTAATTCGTCTTTAAAGGTTCCTTTGATTACAGTTGGAAATTCGTCGGTATTTACAATCATGCGGCCCTCGAGCTTCATTTGTCCCTCCGATTTTACAATATAATTTGTCATAGGTTCAACATAAATTGTGCCAGAACTATTTCCAATTACATTCGTTTGAAAAGAAACACCGTTTTGATCAAAATCATTGAGCATTTTGATGTCGCCCTGAAATGTCAGAACAAATAGGTTTCCTTCTTGTCTATCAAATTTGTATTGAATCACATAAGAATTTTGTTCATTTTCAACGTATGAACTGTCTGACCAGCTATCGCCAACTTTTTTAGAGGTAGTTACATTCAAAAAATGTGGGTTGGGTTTGCCTTTTTCGATTCTGCTCGTGATGGTTTGTTTTAATTGATTGAGCATTGCTTCGCTTGCGTTTATTGAATCAATAATACCGTGTTTATCAACAAAAATAACAATTGGTTTATTGGCTTCGGGATTGTCTTTTATATCTTGTTTATTGCCCATGATTTCAACATATCCATCGTATTTTTTGTTAACGATTCGAATTTGTTGAGATGATGTGGGCTTTTCAATAATTTGTTCGTATTCCGAGGTAAAAACGGTATTCGTGAGCATGTCTTTGCCTTGAAAAAGAATTGTATTTTCTGTAGTTTGATGAGATTTACGAAGATTCTTTTTTGCCGAATAAAAGTTGTGCAAAGGCTCAATGGTTTGGGCGAAGATTTGTTCGCTGCCAAGTGTAATCAATGCAAAAAAGACGATCAGTTTATTCATATGTAACAAATATAAAATATTGTGATTAAAAATTGCATTAAAATTGGTGGAATCACCACATTCTTCGTTGAATTGCAGTTATGGCATAAAAATCTGTTTATCCATATTTAACCATTCCAATGCTGAGGTTCCAAGGAGAATTTCTTGGGTTTTTAAATCAAATCCTGAAGTTTTTATTAATTCTCCCGGATTGTCTTCCCCCAAAGGAAAGGGATAGTCAGTGCCGAGGGTAACCCTATTGGCACCCACTAAATCAACAACAAATTGGAGCATTTTAGGGTCGTGTACCAAACTATCTAACCAAAACTGTCCTAAATATTTTTTAGGATTGTGGATGTTATCTACAGCAACCAAATCTGGACGGGCTTGCCAACCGTGTTCAATTCTTCCTATAGTAGCGGGGAAAGCACCTCCGCCATGAGCGAATGCAACCCTTAACTTGGGCAATCGTTCAAATATCCCTCCGAAAATCATGCTACATATAGCAAGTGAGGTTTCTGCAGGCATTCCCACAAGCCAAGGCAGCCAATATTTGGGCATTTTGGTTTTTGCACTCCACCACCAGGGATGAACAAAAAGCGCCATATCGAGATCTTGCATTGCTTCAAAAATTGGGAATAATGCGGGTTCGTTCAAATTCCAATCGTTTACATGTGAACCAATTTGAATGCCTTTCAATCCAATCTCTTTACATCGTCTTAACTCTTTAATAGCCATTTCAGTATGCTGCATAGGTATGGTTCCAAGGCCTACAAATCTTTTTGGAAATAAATGGCAAATTTCAGCGATGTGATCGTTCAGAAATTTAGAAATTTCAAGTGTATGTTTTGGCTCTGCCCAATAGCTAAACATCACCGGAATGGTGCTTAAAACCTGGACATCCACATGGTGATGTCCACACTCTTTTAAGCGCGCTTCTGCATCCCAACAATTGCTTTCGATTTCTCTGAAAAACTCTCCATCCATCATCATGTTTGCGCAACACGGTTTGTGATGCTCCAATGTAATGAATTCTCCATACCCGAATTTTTCCTTCCATTGTGGTAAATTTTCTGGGATGATGTGGGTATGAATATCTACGGTAAAGAAACGATTTTCAGCATGCAACATGCTACAAAAATAGCCCCAATCACCATATGAAACGAATTATTTATTTGCACCGAATGAAAAAACAATGATAAAAATGTCCTTTTTTTGAAGGTTCATTTATGTCTGATCGTAAAATTGATTTTTGGGGAGCAACGAGTATGGTGGTTGCCAATATGGTGGGAACAGGCGTGTTTACAAGCCTTGGTTATCAATTATTTGATATTCATTCTGGATTTTCAATCATCATGATTTGGGTTGTTGGGGGACTTTTGGCGTTGCTTGGGGCGTTCTGTTATGCTGAGATAGCAAGCCGATTACCCCAAGATGGCGGTGAGTTCTTTTTTCTTTCAAAAATTTACCACCCATCTTTGGGCTATATGGCGGGATTTGTGAGTTCTACAGTAGGCTTTGCCGCGCCTGTGGCAGGTGCAGCACTTGCATTGGGTGCTTATGTAAATGGGGTCTGGGGGGGACTCAATGAGAAATATATTGCGGCTACCGTTGTGGTGGCCATTTCACTCATCCATTTATACAGTATGAAGCTCGGATTGCTGTTTCAAAAAGTGTCGACCCTTGCGAAAGTATTGATTATTACTTTGTTTGTTATTTCAGGATTAATCATTGCACCCAATGATATTTCTTTTTTGCCTTTGGCGGGCTCTTGGGGAGAAATTTTCAATGACTTTTCATTTACTCCGGCATTCGCAATAAGTTTGATTTTTGTATCTTTTGCTTACAGTGGATGGAATGCGAGTGCATACATTGCCGGTAGTATTCAAAATCCTCAAAAAAACCTCTCCAGAAGTATTTTATTAGGTACCGCATTGGTCATTTTATTGTATGTGCTTTTAAATGCGGTATTTCTGATGTCGTCGCCGATGGAAAACCTGGTAGGTAATAAAGAGGTAGGATTGATTGCTGCGAAGTCGCTTTTGGGAGAGTCTTTAGGAAATCTAATGGGAGCCATTATTAGTTTATTATTGGTGTCTACAATTAGTTCGATGGTTTTTACTGGTCCAAGAGTGATGAAATCGATGTTTCAAGAAATCAAACAGTTGCGCATTATAAGTGTTGTCAGTGGCGATGGTACACCTCGAAACGCGATTTTGGTTCAGTGTTTATTGAGTTTAATATTCTTATTTACGCTTAATTTTGAATCGCTCATATATTACACATCATTTACATTGTCGTTGTTCACATTGCTCACCGTTTCTGGTCTTTTTGTTTTGAGGATAAAACATGGAAAGCCTGATGGTTACAAAGCATGGGGATACCCAATATCTCCAATCCTTTTTGTGTTGATGACAGCAGGTGTGGCGTATTATTTTATCATTGATAAACCACTAGAAAGCTTGCTAGGATTAAGTACAGCGTTGTTGGGTTTTATTTTTTACTTTGTTTTTGCAAAAAGAGAAGGTTAAATCTTTTGCACTTTTGCGGATTCAATTCTCAGTGTGAGAATAGCAGCGCAGAGTAGCAAACACCCACCACACATAACACCATAAATTTGGTTGTTGTGTAGGATATTTTTCATAAAGTCTCCAAAGAAAAGGGCAGCAATAATTTCAGGAATAACAATGAAAAAATTAAAAATTCCCATGTAAACTCCAATTTTATTTTCGGGTAAACAACCACTGAGCATTGCATATGGCATTGAAAGAATGCTGGACCAGGCGATTCCAACCGCGGCCATAATTCCATAGAGCCCGAGCACACTATCTTTGTCGATGAATTGAATCGAAAGGAGCCCCATTCCACCTATAATTAGGCACATCATGTGAGTGAATTTATTGCCAATTTTAGCGGCAATGAAAGGAATGAGAAAAGCGAAGAGAAATGTGATAATGTTTTGGAATGAATAGGTAAGGCCAGCGAATTCAGTACCACGAGTGTACATCAATTTGGTTTGATCCACAATTGAAATCCAATCTTTTACTACAATTTGAGAGGAAGCATCGGCAGATCCACCATAAATGAAATTACCTACAGCGGGTGTGTAATAGAACCACATTAAAAATAACCCGGGCCAAGTTAAAAATTGAACGAGTGCTAGTTGCTTCATTCTTTTTGGCATGTTAAAAATGGCTTGAGAAATTTCTTTAACACCTTCAGCAATTCCGCCTTTTTTGTGTTTTAGGGCCTCAATTTCTTCTGGTGTTGGTGGATATTCTTTTGTGGTAAAAACAGTATAGAGTACAAATGTAATAAATGCGGCGGCTCCAATATAAAAACTGATTTTTACGTTATAAGGTATTTCACCGTTGGCAGCAACATTATTCACATTGAACCAATGCGTTAAAATCCATGGTAACGAACTCGCCACTACACTTCCAAGTCCAATGAATAAACTTTGCATTGCAAAACCTTTAGTTCTTTGGTTTTCAGGTAACTTATCTGCAACAAATGCCCTAAAAGGTTCCATTGAAATATTGATAGAGGAATCTAAAATCCACAGCAAACCTGCGGCCATCCAAAGGCTTGGTGAATTTGGCATCAGGATTAGTGCAATTGAACTTAAAATAGCACCTACTAAAAAGTAAGGCCTTCTTCGCCCTAAAATAGGATGCCATGTTTTGTCGCTCAAATACCCAATGATAGGTTGTACCAAAAGTCCGGTCAGCGGAGCAGCCAGCCATAGAAATGGCAATTTATCTGGTTCTGCACCCAAATATTCATAGATTGAACTCATGTTGGCCATTTGTAAGGCCCATCCAAATTGAATGCCCATGAAGCCAATGCTCATGTTTATGATTTGGGAAATCGACAAATTGGGTTTCATTTTTGAATTAATTTTGAGTTGTGAATACTACAAAGCCAAATGAGGGAAGAATAAATTCACCATCTTTGATTTCGTATTTGCTGGAAACGTAAATATTTTTTTCGTTAGGTGTGTAATTTCCAATACTTTTAAATGATTGAGTGCCTTCTGAAAAGTTCGCAACAACCAAAACTGATTTACCATCTAAGGTTCTTTCAAAAGCCAACAATGACGACAAGTCTTCTGAGGTATTTAATTGAATAAATGTTGTAGGCGCACCATATGAGCCATTGGCCAACGCAGGTTGTGAGTGTTTCAGCGCGTTCATTTTTCTGTACCAACCATACAAACTTGTATCGCCCCATTGAATTGCATCCTTTTCAAAAAATTGCAAACGTTTTTTATTATTGGCTTCCTCACCGCTGTAAATCAATGGGAACGATTGAGGAAGTGTATAATTCAAAACACTAAAAAGCTGCCATTTATTGCCATATTTTTCATTTACAGTACCATTCCAAGAGTTTTCATCATGATTGGTTAAAAAGCTCATTCTATAGACGTCGGAAGGAGTTTCTTTATAGGTTTCTTGAATGTGTTTTTGGAGTTCTTTATATGTTTTTTTACCTTGTGCAATTTCAGCCGACAATCCATGTAAGCTCCAATTGTAATTTGCATTGAATGCGTTTGTGTAAAATTCTTTTGGATTTGGATTGATGTCTTTTTGAGTTTCCATTTCAGCCAACATGAATACTGGTTTGATAGTTTGGAGTTCCTTTCGAGCCTGAGCCCAAAAGTCGGCAGGCACTAAGAATGCAACATCGCATCTAAATCCATCAATGTCACATTCTGTAACCCAATATTTCATGGCTTCAATCATTTCTTTGCGCAAATCGGTATTCTTGTAATTCAATTTCGCAACATCAGACCAATCGTATTGTGTGATGATTTTCCCACTGCTGTCTTTTTCATAATATTCAGGGTGTTCAGTAATCCATTGATGATCCCAAGCAGTGTGATTGGCAACCCAATCAATGATAACTTTTTGCCCCAATGAATGCGCTGTTTTTACCATGTTTTTGAAGTCAGTTAATGTTCCAAATTCAGGGTTAACGGTAACATAGTTTTTCACAGAGTAATAACTCCCAAGCGATCCTTTTCTATTTTTTACACCAATTGGATTAATGGGCATCATCCATAATATATCGGCACCAAGTTCTTTGATTCTGGGTATGTCTTTGGTTACAGCATTGAATGTACCTTCTATTGAATGTTGACGAATGTTTACCTCGTAAATAACCGATTGCTTGCTCCATTCGGGAGCTGTTAAATTGGCATTTAATTTTTCATCGGTAGATTTACAACCAAATAAAGCAAAACATGTTAGTCCCGCTATGGCAAAATATTGAAATGGTTTCATGGTGTCAGTTTTACACTAAGTATTGTTTTGCAAGATAGCAATTTCAAAATATATCCCAAAAATTATTTGCAAATTCCGCAAAAAAAGAGCAGTATTCATTGGATTGAAATAATATGTAACGACTTGCCCGTATCTTTGCAAAGTGGAACTAAATCAACTTATCAAATCAGTTGAAGATGCCATTGTTGCAATGGGATTGTCAAAAGAAGAATCGATGGCCGATGAACAAGGGCAGTGGATTCTACTTAAAAATGAAATGCCAATATACATAGACGCATGGCAAGATCAAGAGTCGACACCTTGGAATTATTTTATATTTGAATCAGATAGAACTGTTTTTCAAATTACTGTTCCATTTTGTTACGGACCAACCCTTAAGCGTTCTGAGTTTCTCGAAGAGTTATTGATTGTAAATTTGAATTTGCATTTGGGTAAATTTTCATACAATTCTCGCGACAATGTGGTGGTATTGAGTTATCGAATTCCAGGTACAGCTTTTCATGCACAGAGTTTAGCGCCTACAATTGATGCACTCGCGTACTATGCTGAAATGGCATATCATGTGCTTAAAGATGAATTTAATCTTAGGAGGGTTGTAGAAGGATAAAATTGAATTATTATTGCATCATGAAAAATTATTTCTACATTCTTTTGTTAATTGTAACAGTTACATCTTGCTCGCAAAACAACAGTCAAAACTCATATAAAAAAGCATACGACTTGGCGCAAAAGTCTGGAGATCACGTTGCAAGCAGTCAAATTTTACTGCAGTGGGTGGCCAATGATTCAACTATTTCAAAATGGGCGTATGATAGTTTGGCGTTCTTTCATTATTACTATGCTGCCAATCCAGCAACAGTTAGAAATCCTTCGGTAGCAATGTTTTATGTAGATAAGGGATTATCGGTGAATGATCAAAGTGAATTTTTGAAGGACATCAAAGGAAAGTTATTACTTGAGCAGGGAAAAGATACTTTATCGTATGAAATGTTTGAATCTCTTTGGAAATCAACTAAAAATTATTCTTACTACTGGGATATGGCGTTCATCGAAACTGCGAGAGGAAGGCTTGATGTGGTTGATAAAATGATACAGGAAGTATTGAATGCTCCGGATAATCTCACCAAAAAAGTGAAGATGGAACATTTGCAAGCACAGGTGATTGAAGAGGTTCCAGCAAAAGCAGCCTTTCTTTATTTGAATGCTTTACTCCAAAACAGTCGAAGAGATATGATGGGTTCAGCAGAATCAATTAAGGCCTCGCTACAAATCGCACCAAAATTTTATGCAGCTCAAAGATTTATTGTAGACATGCAACGTGCTGCTTCTCAAGCTCAGGGGAATCGTTAATAGAAGAGTTGATCGATTTTAAAGGTTGCAGAAACCAATTTATGATCACTTGGTACATTGGATCTGCTGTTGTATTTAACACATGACATGGGATCTGAATACAAAATATAATCAATTCTGAAACTTGGAAAAGGTCCTTTATATGTCCTTTCCAACCCTCTACCACATTTTACAAAAGCATCTCCTAAATTGTCGCAAACTTTTCGATAAGTGTAACTCACTGGCACGTCGTTGAAGTCACCCACTACAATTTTAGGGATTTTACATTCTTTTAACACGTTGGTGAGTATGTCTGTTTGCTCGGCTCTTTTTTCGTAAGCGAGCTTCATACGCGTGATTAAACCGTCAGTTTTCTCTTTGTCGATTTCCTTGTTTGAGTTCACCTTTTCAATGGTTTTGTAATCTGACTTATTGAATCTAAATGATTGTAAATGAACATTATAAACGCGTATGGTTTTTTCAGAATTCATTTCTGACGATGGCATTTTTATATCAACCCACATTGCCATATTGCCAGTATTTTCTCCAAATGAAATGCGGTTCCATTTTTCGATTCTGTGTTTCGATAATATCATCATACCATAAGGGCGATTTTCGTTCAATTTATAAACCACACCATAAGGATAATTGCAATGTTTTTTCATTCTTTGAATGAGTGACATCATGGTTTCATTTCGTGCGTATACTTCTTGAAGGCAAATAATGTCAGCATTCTCGGTTCGAATCATTTGTAAAACAGAATCTTGTTGCCAACCAATCGTGAAAATTCCAAATAAATTGGCATTGTAGGTGACAACTTTACACAAATCTTGTGGGCGGGATTGAAAATCTGGTTTTGAGTTCCATTGGAAATACAGACTCATTTGTCCTAAATTAAATAGAAAAAAGGCCGCCGGAATTAAACTTTTCCATTTTAACTGTATTAACCAGTAAACGAGAAAGCAGAAATTGAATAAGAACAATATTGGAAATGCAAGTCCAATTAATGGTAAAAAACTGTTGATTTGGGGAGAAAAAGATGCAACTTGACCTGAAAACATTAGAAGCAATCCAATAACAATGGTTACCGGAAAGACAATAAAATTGAATATTTTGACCAGTGTTTTGATCATTTACTTTTTGCTTGCAGTAAATAATTTTTCTTTTTCTATTGAACTCAAACTATCGTAACCACTCGCGCTAATTTTATCTAGGATAGCATCAATTTCGTCTTGTGAAACCTTATGCCCCTGGTTGATATTGACTTTTGCACTTCTTTTGGGTTTGGATTTTTTAGATGAAAAATTCATTTTAGGGAAGTTCCAAAGACCTTTAATTTCAGTTACATAAGCCAAGCCCAATAGGTAACCACCTACATGCGCCACATTTCCCCCGAAATTTGAGTAAAATAGGATTCCCATGATATCAAAAAATATTTTGAGGTAAACAATCCAGCGCAATTCAATTTCAACAATTCCGAGTAGGAAAACTCTGTAGTGAGGTGTAAATATGGCAGTTGCAATTAAAATTGCAGCTATTCCTCCAGAAGCTCCAACCAATGGCATTTCTAAATTTAAAATTGTTGCAGCAATTTTATACAAAATTGCTCCAGAGATCCCGCCAAAGAAAAACAAACGAAGTATGTGTTTAGAGCCAATTAAATCTTCGAGAATGGTTCCAATGAAGTAGAGCCAAAGCATGTTTCCGAGCAAATGCATGAATCCGGCATGCAAGAACATGTATGTGACGTAGTTATAAAATGATAAAAGGAAAGGTGATTGTGGATTGAATGAAAAGACATTGAAAATGGCCTCTCCAACAGGGAAAAATCCAATAATTAAGAAGAAAAAATAAACAAGCACATTGGTCCAAATCAGATTTACAACCAACGAATTCGAGGGACTGAAAGGTTTATTTGTAAATGTAACAGGTTTATTAAACATGATCTATTTCCAATTTTTTTGCCATATTTTAATGATAATAAAACCAAATAATGCGCCCCCAATATGTGCAAAATGAGCGATATTATCAGATGCCATATCTAGGAATCCAAGCACTACATCTAAACCAACGATTATGGGAATCAAATATTTTGCTTTGATTGGATAAGGAATAAACAAAAAAATCATTGTTTCGTTTGGATACAGCACCCCAAAGGCTGTCATTACGCCATACAATGCTCCGCTAGCTCCGAGCATTGCGGGATATGGAATATTTAAGTTTAATGCTCTCCCGGGAAATAAATAACCAGTTTCATTGTAAATCATTAAACCCATATATGAAAAATGGAGCAGAACAGCACCCAACCCACTCAAAAAAAACAATTGTAAAAACTTTTTAGTTCCTAATCTATACTCTACCACCATTCCGAATGAAAAAAGTGCAAACGCATTAAATAGTATGTGTCCAAGTCCCCCATGACAAAAAATATGGGTCACCAATTGCCAAATTCTAAAATTAGCGCTATCGGGATAATACAAGTACCAGGTAGATGGATCGATTCCAATATTGGGTAAAGCATACTGGGCCATAGCACCCAAACCCATTACAATGAGGATGTTTTTTAAACCTGTGGGTAAATTTTGGAGCTGAATCATAAATTTCTGTTTTTCTTGAAAAGGTCGAATATTGTTTCTGCGGTAAGCTTCACGAAAACCAATTTTCCATCAAATGTAAACTGAGGATTGTTTAATGCAAATAATTCTTTGATTAAAAACTTTACTTCTTCGTTCGAAATGGTATTTTGGGTGAATTTAATGCTTTGTCGCGACATACTTGCAGCTAAGCTCTGGTGCTTTGAGAGTTTTACATCACCTTGGGTATTGAGATAATCTTCAATGATTTGCTCAACGAGTTTTTGTTCATCGCAAGATGAAATTTGCGCGGGGAGTCCATTGATTAAAATTGAATTCCCACCGAAATGTCCTAAATCAAATCCCAAATGCTTGAGTTCGTCTAAAATTTCCAAAGCAACGGCTAAATGTGAAGGACTTAATTCGACATTACGTGGAAAAAGGAGCTGTTGTGTTGCCCCTTTCATATTTTCCAATTGATTGTGAAATTGGTGAAATAATGTTTGTTGTTGTGCCAAACGTTTATCTACAATATACAAATTTCCTTCGATATTTGCAACCACATAACGATCGGCCAAATTGAAAGATCCTAAAATTGCAAGATCATTTGATTGTTTATCAATGATTTGATGTTGTTGTGTTGGTTGTATTTCCGGTTCAAAATTCTGTGGATTGAATTGTGGTTCAACCGATCCTAGAATTTTTTGCCAGTCTTGATTTGCGTTTCTATCGTAGGGTTTCCGATCTTGGTTGAAAGGATTATAGCGGGAATCTTGCTTTTCTGTTGAAGGTTGTTCAATTTTAGACCAATTGGTGTATGCTCCTGGCACTTGAGGAGTTTGGCTGAGCCACTGATTGATGTTTTCAAGTCCTAAAATTTCGGAATCTGGCTGCACAACAAAAGTACCTAAAGCTTTCCTTGCCGTTGCTTTTATGAGGTTGTAAATATGTTTTTCATCTTCAAATTTGACTTCTGTTTTGGTTGGATGTATGTTCACATCCACTTTTTCTGGTGCAACATTCAAAAATAGAGTATAGGTAGGAAAACTATCGGATTCAATAAGTCCTTCATAAGCGGCCATAACGGCATGGTGGAAATAGGGGCTTTTGATAAAGCGATCATTGACAAAAAAATACTGATCACCACGGGTTTTTTTAGATATAGCAGGGGAACCTACGAATCCATTAATTTCAACGATGTCTGTAACTTCTTGAATTTCAAGAAATTCTTTGTTGTCTTTTTTACCAAGTACATCAGCTAATCTTTCGAGAATGGGCTTTGGTGTCCAATTAAATATTTCACTATTATTGTTAAAAAGGATGAAATGGATCTGAGGATTGGCCATCGCCTGACGTTGAAATTCTTCAAAAATATGTTTAGTTTCAACGGAAATAGATTTGAGAAAATTTCTTCTAACGGGAATATTGAAGAATAGGTTTTTGATGGCAATAGTGGTACCGTTGGCTGCTGCTTCGAGTCGTTGCTCTATGACTTCACTTCCTTCAATTCTGATATAGGTAGCAACTTCATCTACTTCTCGTTTGGTTTTCATTTCAACTTGGGCAACTGCCGCAATCGAAGCCAGAGCTTCACCCCTAAAACCGTATGTATGGAGGGAAAAGAGATCTTCAGCCTTTCTGATTTTAGAGGTGGCATGCCTTTCCCAGCACATGCGGGCATCGGTTTCACTCATGCCTTTACCGTTGTCAATCACTTGCATGAGAGTGCTACCTCCATCTTTGATGAGCAATTTTATTTGAGTTGCTCCAGCATCAATGCTGTTTTCAATCAATTCTTTCACTGCATTGGCAGGACGCTGAACAACCTCACCGGCAGCAATTTGATTCGCAACAGCATCAGACAATAATTTTATGACATCAGACATTGCTTTATCTCCTAAAATATTCGTTTAGTTTTTTTGGTAAACCAAAACACCCCATTCTTGGTGTGTATTTCTTGAAATAGAAGTCAGATTTTTAGACAAGCAAATGTCATTTACCATGTCTAAATCCGATAATTGCAAACCGCTAATTAAAATAAATCCTTGATGATCAAGAACTTTCAAATAAGCATCTAGGTCGGCCAAAATAATTTCTCTGTGGATATTGGCTAAAATGACATCGAAATGTTGATTCGGATAGTTCACCAAAGTGTGTGCAGTGCCCAAAAGCATCACAGTTTTCTCACAATGGTTAACAACTAAATTATCATTGGCATTATCAACCACCCAATCATCGATTTCAATGCCTACTACATCGGCTGCTCCAATTTTTTCGGCAACAATTCCTAAGATTCCGGTACCGGCCCCCATATCGAGTACTTTCGAATGTTGAATCTTTGCTTCTAATTTTAGCATTTCTTGAATCATCAATCGAGTGGTAGAATGATGTCCAGTTCCAAAACTCATTCTTGGTTCGATTGTGATCACAATTCCTTCATTTACTGCAGGATGAAAAGGGGCACGAATGTGCACATTTTCAATTTGAAGGGGCTCAAAAAAGTTCTTTTCCCATAGTTCATTCCAATTTTGTTTTTCTTGAGTTTCCCAATTAAATTGAGTGCAAAATGGAAGAATAATTTCTTCAACCTCCTTTTTTTGTTCTTCTGTGAAATCTTCAACTTTAGCGTGAGCAACAATCTCTGTGCCCTCAGTATTGAAGTAGTTAAAAGGAAATTCGCTAATTAAAGCAACTACGATTTCCTTAATTTCTTCATCTGAAGAATTTGGAAAGATGGTTATTGAGAGAAAATCGGCCATTTTACTTTTTTACTGCAGATTGTAAGTTGCACTCATTAAATTCCGCATTGTAGCCAATGTTGAACGGCAATTTAGCAGGTTTTTTGAGCGCATATTCTACTTTCATATCTCTCTGAACCCTTGAATAAAAAAGTTGAATGGTTCGGGTATATTGACCCAACAGGGTAACTTCAAATCCGGTAGATTTCAAGATAGCATAGGGAACTCCGCTATCGTCTTGTAGGATTCGTTTGCTATTTTTGGTCATGATGCCCCTAATTTTAGAGAAATAACTATTGTGCATCAAATAACTTGCAGCCTTGAAAAAAGATACAATTTGTTTTCGGCTGTTCAAATAATGATAGATGCCAGCACTTTTTGATCCAGTAGATAATCCCTTGTCGCTCAAATCACCAGAAATGTAAATGAGCTCTTTGGTAGATCCAGAACCATCTTTGGATTTAAAACCAATCCGAATGGCCATTTTTTTATGATTGCGCGCACCCAATTCTACTTCATTGATTGTTTTGCCGTTAGCATCAATATCAAAAGCTTTGATATATTCTATTTGATAACCAAACTTTGCCATGTAATAAAGGCATGTATGAATGGTTCCATTCAAATAACCTTTGGTAAAATCTACTTCCATGCTCAATGTTCTAAAGAAACCGAGTTTGTGAGGAAAGTATAAAGCTTGTTCAAGATTGGTCAAATACCTTTCTAATTTTACAGGATTGGCCGTATCAATGTCAAATAAGTAACCGGCCGGTTCCAATCCAACCATAATCACAGTATCTTGTTTTGGGAAAAACATGTGAGAGTAATAGAAATCTCCACCTGCAAATGGATAAATTAAGGTTTTAGGTTCATCGGCAATTTCTAACTTAGATTGTGTTACCCAGTTTGAAATAGGTTTGCTAATTCTGTTGTGCAAGGAATTCCATTTCATATTGGTTCCTCGAGCGTATTTTAGCCAAATCTTAGAATTTTTAAGATCAGTTGTGATTTTGGTTGTATCACCGGAAAGTAAATCGCAGAATCGATTGAATTTACTCAAGGTTTCAGGCGATGCTGAAGGCATTATAGCTTTCGATTTCAGACTCAATGATTGAGCAGAATCAGCGGTTTTGTTTGAATTTTGAGCTTGGTTATTTTGACAAGCTACCAATGACAAACCCAATAAAATGGCGAATGATATACGCATAAAATATCTGCAAAGGTAGCGTATTTTTCATGAATTGAACTGAATGTCAAGTCAGAATAATCGAGTTTGATTTGCAAAAAACGCGGGTTCTATTGCCCAAGCCTGATTTCGATTGTTCTGTGATGAATTTAACTTTTGTGAAACAATGTGCGATTTTATTTCATTGTTATTGCAAGGTTTGCACATTTTTTGTCGCTCTATCGCTGAACTTCGCAACCAAATAAGCGCTTCTTCTTCAGTTAAGATAACGGGCATTCTTTTCTTTGTATTGTGAATTTCTTCCATTAATGGATTTGCATGAGTTGTGAGGATGCTAAACGTTGATTCTAAGGTTTGTGTATTTGAGTTGAGCCAAGAATTGTAAATTCCAGCCATGTACATCATTGAACCATTTGAAGGATAAACATAATGTGGAATTTTTTGATTTCCCACATGCTGCCATTCAAAAAATCCGGATGCGGGTATTACACACGGATTTTTTTCCCAAGATTCACGAAACATGGGCTTTTCAAATGCTGTTTCCGATCTTGCATTCAATGAGTTATTTTGCAATTCTTTTGCTCTTGATTGCGCTTGAACCCATGATGGTATTAGTCCCCATTGAGAAGAATCAACGCAAAAGGCATGTTCATTTTGAGGGAGAAAAAGTATGGGCATTTGGGGATGATCGAATCCGTTAAAGAAAAATCCTTGCTGTGGTAATGGAACCTGATCGATGCCAAATTTGCTTTTTAATGCCGATGGTGAAAAATTGATTGCGTATGAAAAGCACATATGTCAAAGATAGTTTTATCTTTGTTTGTATGCAAAAATCTTTGACCATTGCATTGATTCGCGAACGAAAAAATCCACCCGATAATCGAGTGGCATTAACGCCCGTTCAATGTATTGCATTGCAAAATCGGTATCCACAAATTGAAATTATTGTAGAAAAGAGCAATACAAGGTGTTTTTCAGATGAGGCCTATGAGGAAGTTGGCATTGAAACGTGTTCTGATGTATCGAGGGCTGAAATCATGCTGGGCATTAAAGAAATTCCTAAGGAGTACCTTGTCCCTCAAAAAACTTACTTATTTTTTTCTCATACCATTAAAAAACAGCCCTACAATCAATTGATGTTGAAAGACATCATTGAAAAGAAAATTAGATTGGTGGATTATGAGGTTTTAAAATGGGAAACCGGTCAGCGGGTATTGGGATTTGGGCGTTATGCGGGTATTGTTGGAGCGTATAATGGGTTTTTAACGTATGGAAAGAAAACGGGATTGTTTGAATTAAAACCAGCTTGGCAGAGCATTGATTATGCTGAGATTTTGTCGAACGCACTGCAGTTGAAATTACCGCCAATCAAAATTGCGATTACTGGCGGCGGACGCGTGGCCCAGGGTGCTTTGGATTTTATGAGAAGCATGAGAATTAAGGAAGTTACTCCCCAACAATATTTGAACATTCATTATAACCAACCAGTTTTTGTGCATTTGAATAGCCCTGATTTGTATTGTCATCCTGAGAAAAATCACTGGGATACCAAGTATTTTTATACTCACCACCATGAGTATCAGAGTTCTTTTGAACCCTACACGCGTGTCACAGATTTGCTGATGAATGGTATTTTTTGGACAGAGGATTTGCCACCGTTATTTTCAAAAGGGGAGACCGCCAAAGACACTTTTAAAATTAAGGTCATTGCAGATATTAGCTGTGATGAAAATGGATCAGTACCAATTACCTACAAAAGCACTTCGATTCAAAGTCCTTTTTTAGGGTGGGACATTAAAAAGCAGGAACCATGTGAACCGTTTTCAGCCAATAGTATTGATGTAATGGCGGTGGGCAACCTTCCGAATGAGTTGCCAAAAGATGCATCGGAGGAGTTCGGAGAAATGATGTTACAACATGTGATACCGGCATTGATGGCTGAAGAATCGAGCTTAATTTCAAATGCAACGATAGCCAGTGAAGGCAAGTTGGGCGTTAACTTTGAGTATTTGAGCGATTATATAGCGTAAAATTGACAATTATTCACGAAATTTGCAGCGAAATTTCAAAATAAGATGACAACCAATCGTACTTTCACAATGATTAAGCCTGACGCTGTGGCAAACGGCCATGCAGGTAAAATTTTAGATCACATTATTCAAAAAGGTTTTAAAGTAGTTGCTTTAAAATACACCCAATTATCTCCTGAAAAAGCGGGTGAGTTTTATGCAGTTCATAGTGCAAGACCATTTTATGGCGAATTGGTTTCATTCATGTCGAGCGGACCAATTTATGCTGCAATTTTAGAAAAAGACAACGCGGTAGAAGATTTCAGAAATGTGATCGGTGCTACCAATCCTCAAGAAGCTGCTGAAGGTACAATTCGTAACCTTTATGCAAAGAGTATTGATGCAAACGCCATTCACGGAAGTGACAGCGATGAAAATGCAGAAATTGAAGGAAACTTTTTCTTTTCTGAAAGCGAAAGATTTTAATTAAATTAGCGTTATTATTGAAGGGTCGAATTTCGACCCTTTTTTTATGTCTTTATTTTTTTAATTTACAAACATGACAAACAAAACAAAACCTACAAGATTGGTTGGAGTGGCCGATATACAGATGCTTGAGGGCCCTCATACACGCTTTACAGAATTTAAATTCGCCTTTAAGGTGCTTACAGAATTTATCAAAGGGTTCAGAAAATTACACTTTGTTGGACCTTGTATCAGTATTTTTGGTTCTGCAAGGTTTGAAGAAAGTCACCCGTATTATCAACAAGCAAAAAAAATGGGTTCGTTGGTGAGTCAGCTCGGATTTACTGTTTTAACTGGTGGTGGGCCAGGAATTATGATGGCCGCTAATCAAGGAGCGAGAGAGGCCGGTGGAAAAAGTGTAGGGGTGAATATTGAACTTCCTTTTGAGCAAAAACACAATCCATATTTGGATGTTTGGGTTGATATTAAGTACTTTTTTGTTCGCAAAGTATTGTTATTCAAATATTCATTTGGCTTTGTGGTTTTTCCAGGTGGTTTTGGAACCATCGATGAAATGTTTGAAGCTTTAACTTTGATTCAAACGAAGAAGATGCCATGGTTTCCGGTGGTAATCATTGGGGTAGATTATTGGAATGAATTAAAAGCTCAAATTCACCATATGAACCTTGAAAATACCATTTCGCCAGAGGATGAAGATTTATACTTTGTTACCGATGATTTGGAAGAAGCTTTGAAATATATACAGGAAAAAATTGATTTAAATGCTCCTAAGAAGAAGGTTTTCAAACGCAAATGGTGGTTGGGAGAGTAATTCTTCTTTACCAAAAGAATGTCAGTTCCAAACAGAAATTGTATCTTTGCTGCAATGAAAGGTCCTATCTCTCAATTCGTCGAGAAACACTACTTGCATTTTAACGCTGCCGCATTGGTTGATGCTGCTAAAGGTTACGAAACTCACCTAACAGAAGGTGGTAAAATGATGGTTACTTTGGCTGGTGCCATGTCTACTGCCGAGCTTGGTAAAAGTTTGGCTGAAATGATTCGTCAAGGTAAAATAGATATCATTAGTTGCACTGGTGCAAATTTGGAAGAAGATATCATGAACTTAGTGGCTCACAACCACTACAAACGTGTTCCTCATTACAGAGATTTGAGTCCTCAAGACGAATGGGATTTGCTTGAAAATCATTACAATAGAGTAACTGATACCTGTATTCCGGAAGAGGAAGCTTTCCGTCGTTTGCAAAAACATATCCATGGAATTTGGAAACGTGCCGATGATGCTGGAGAGCGTTATTTCCCTCATGAATACATGTACCAAATTTTGCTCAGTGGTGAATTGGAACAATACTATGAAATTGATCCAAAAGACAGTTGGATGCTTGCTGCAGCGGAAAGAAATTTACCGATTGTGGTTCCAGGTTGGGAAGATTCTACCATGGGTAACATTTTTGCGAGTTATGTCATCAAAAATGAAATCAAAGCTTCTACCATGAAGAGTGGTATCGAGTATATGGCGTGGTTGGCAGATTGGTATGTGAAAAATAGCGAAGGCAAAGGTGTTGGTTTCTTCCAAATTGGTGGCGGTATTGCCGGTGATTTCCCTATTTGTGTGGTTCCAATGTTGTACCAAGATATGGAAATGGAAAACATTCCTTTCTGGTCGTATTTCTGTCAGATTTCAGATAGTACCACAAGTTATGGTAGCTATTCTGGCGCTGTTCCGAATGAGAAAATTACTTGGGGAAAACTCGATATTCATACACCGAAGTTCATTGTTGAAAGTGATGCAACCATTGTTGCTCCATTGATCTTTGCGTGGATTTTAGGGTGGTAATTTATGAGGGACATTCAATCGTTTGAGGATGTAAGTAAGGTTGTTGATTTGCAATACAAACAATTGCTTGAAAACGACTTAACTCGAAATCACTTTGAACATTTGAATTTGTCTGAACACTTGCCTAGGATATATAACTTTTGGACGTTTATTCTCGACATAGACGCTGCAAATCACCCTTATCAGGGAAGCGCATTTGGCGTTCATGCAAAATTAGGATTGCAAAATCTTGATTTTGAAATTTGGCAAAACTGCCTCAAAACAGCTTTAGAAACCCAATTTCAAGGTGAAAAAGCTACGCTAATGCTCAAAAAAGCAAACGAATTGGGCATCATGTTTCAATACAAATTAGGTTTAATCGATTCTTAAATGTCTACACTGATTCCCGTTTTTAAACAAATTAAGGCCTTTGCCTTTGATATTGATGGTGTGCTCACAAAAGGTGATGTGCATGTTACTGAGGAAGGCTTCATGTTGCGTTCCGTGAACATTAAAGACGGCTACGCTCTGCAACATGCTGTGAAGCAAGGATATCCGATTGCCATTATTTCTGGTGGTAAATCTGAAGGTATGCGTAAACGTTTTGAGGGACTTGGGGTGCAGCACATTTATTTGGGTCAAGACCATAAAGAAGCCGCGTTTGCAGATTTTTTGAACAAAATTAATCTGCAACCGCAGCAAGTGGCCTACATGGGCGATGATATGCCCGATTTGCCACTGATTAAACAAGTAGGTCTCGGATGTTGTCCGAAGGATGCTGCTCTAGATGTTAAGGATGTGGCTGTTTATATTTCCCCACAAAATGGGGGTGAAGCCTGCGTGAGAGAACTCATTGAAAGAACTATGAAAATCCAAAATACATGGTTCAACGAAGATTCGCACCGTTGGTAGGATTTCTTTTTTTCGCATCCCAAAATTTCTTATATTTGTTTTATTATGATTGCGAGTGAGCTTTTGAGCGAACATTTGGATTGTTTGCGATTGACAGATACGGTAGAAGCGGCCATTGACTTTATGGAAAGTCAAGGGGTTTGTGAATTACCAATTGTTGATAAAAAGAGGCTCTATAACTATGCAAGAATTTCATCCTTGCATATGTTTCAAGATAAACAGCAATTGTTACTCGAAGTAATTCCGCAAAACCAGTTTTCTCCATCTGTGAAGATTGATCAACATATTTACGAGATTGTACCCATTTTGGCATCCAATGAATTGAGTGTGGTTGCGGTTATTGATCACGATGATCAATTTTTAGGAGTGGTTGATCAAAAACGGTTGAACAAACAAATCACTGAATCTCTGACGTATAGAGGTTTAGGTGCTGTATTGGTTTTAAAGGTAAGCGATCGTGATTTTGCTCCATCTGTTTTTGCCCGTTGGATAGAAGAAAATGGCGCAAAAATTATTGGAATGATGGTTCATACCACAACTGAAGGTGAATTGATGGTGAATTTGAAAATAAATACCACCATCGTCAAAAATATTGTAGCAACTTTTCAACGTCAAAATTTTAGAGTTGAACATGTTTATTTGTCGGAAGATTTCAATCAAGATAACGATCGAGCGATTGATTTGGCCCTAAAATTCTTCGATTTTTGAGTAAAAACGAAAAAAAATGTGGATAATCTAAATATTTCTCATGAAATACATTAGATACTCGTTACGTTTAGATATTTTTGAAAACGTATTCCACTATCATGAACCAAGAACTCAATTCTAACTCTCAAAATTTAATCAACGAAAGTGAAGTAAAACCAATTACACTCATTGGGGTTGTTAATTTCTTTTGGCGTTGGAGAAAAGTATTTGTCATTAGTGCAGTTTGTGCCATTGTTTTTTCAGTTTTACTGACTCATCCTGCCATTACCAAGCCAAAATATGCCGCTAGACATATTTTTTATCCTACAAAAAACAATTCAATTTCAAATGCATTGCTCACAGAATTGAATCAGCGTCAGTCTGATCCTTTGGAATTCGGAGAAGAAATAGAAGCTGAAAAAGCATTGCAAATATTACAATCGGGCACTTTATTGGGTCGTTTGGTGAGAAACTTCAATTTAATGAAGCACTATGGAATTGATCCCAAAACAGAAAAGTTCCCTCAATACGCGCTCGATAATAAAATTAAAGAGAATTTTAGTTTTGAAAGAACCAGATACCTGAGCATTAAAATTGAAGTGATGGATGAAGATCCAAAAATGGCAGCCGATTTGGCAAATGGAATTGCCAATCTTTACGATAGTATTACCACCGAAGTTCAGAATCAAGTTGCCATGCCAGCCCTACAAATCGTTGAAAGGGCTTTGCAAGAAAAGCGCAATAAAATTCAAAATATTAAAGATGAATTGCGTAAACTCGGTCAAAATGGTATTACCAACTATGAAGAACAAAGTAGGGCTTTGGCGGAAGAAATTTATAAAGCACAATCGAGCGGAAAAGTTGGTGAAATGAAGAAATTATTGGAAGAACAGAAAACTTTAGTTGCTAGCGGGGGAGATTTCATTGCCTTAAATGAATTGATTAAACTTGAAGAAGAAAAAGAAAGTGATTTGATTACCCAATACGAAAAACGAAAAGTTGACGTTGGCGAAACATTGTCTCATAAATTTACAGTTGAGTCAGCAACTATTCCCGAAATAAAAGCTTGGCCTAAACGCACATTTATCATCATACTTTCCTTGTTGGGAACTTTCTTCGCAACTGCCATTTTCTTGGCGAGTCTTGAATTGTTTCGCAGAAAATAAACCATGAACCTTTTGCCTCTGCAGCTTACCTCCAAACAGAAGTACCTTCTGTTGTTTGTAATGATGCTTTTGGCATTCGGTTTTTCTTTTGCTATTGTGACCCAAAATTTTTGGGTAATACTCGTACCAATTGCCACTACTGCCATGATAGCGAGTATCTTGTATACAGAAAAAGCATTGCTATTTTTTGGCTCTTTGGCCCCATTATCGGTGAACAACGATAACCTTTTTGGTGGATTTGGAATGTCCCTCCCAACTGAACCCATGTACATATTATTGTTTTTGTTACTCATTTTTCATGTTTATCGTGAGGGACAATTCAATGTGCAATTATTAAAGCATCCTCTTGTATTCACTGTAATCCTGTATTTAATATGGCTTTGGGTGAGTAGTGTTTTTAGCAGTATCCCTTTGGTGAGTTTTAAATTTAGCTTGGCTCGGACTTGGTACATTACTTTGTTTTTCTTTTTTGGAATTAGAATTTTTAGAGATTACCAAAAAATTCATTGGTTTTTAAAGGCTTTCACCATTTTTACGTTGGTTTGCGTGGGATATACACTTGTCATGCATTCTGCCGACGGGTTTTCTAGAAGCTCGAGTTATGGAATTTCTTGGCCATTTTTCCCAGATCACGGTATGTATGCCGCTTCGATTGCTTTCGCGTTTTTCATTTTGTTCTTTTATACATTTTATGTGAGACAGTTCGATTTTCATGTGTTCTTTAGCCCTGTACTCCTTTTTGCGTTGTTTTTACTTACGTTTGGTATTATTGTGAGCTTTACAAGAGCCACTTGGTTGAGTTTGGTTGTGGCTTTCGGTGTTTGGACGCTCTTGAACTTGAAAATTAAGTTCTCTTGGATCATGATTGTGCTTTTTGCTGTTGGAACTTATGCCGTTATTCAGCAAGACGAATTGTTGTATTCTCTGGAAGCAAATAAACAAGGAAGTAGTGATGAGTTGGAAGGACACGTTAAATCTGTGAGTAATATTACCACCGATCCGAGTAATTTGGAACGGATTAATCGTTGGAAATGTGCCAGTAGGATGGTTTCTGAAAGACCTTGGTTTGGATTTGGACCGGGAACTTATGTTTTTAAATATGGGCCTTTTCAAAAAAGTTCTGAACTCACCATCATTAGCACCAATTCGGGTGACTTGGGTGATGCGCACAGTGAATTCTTTTCAGCCATGAGCGAAATGGGTTTTATTGGACTCATTCTGTGGCTTGCTGTTGTTTTGGTGACTGTTTCTACTGCATTTAAAATTATATATGAAACAACAATTTTGAAAGTAAAATTAACCACCACCCTTATTTTGTTGAGTTTAATTACGTACTACGCCCATGCCGTTTTGAATAATTACAGTCAGTACGATAAAGTTGCAGTTCCTCTTTGGGCTTTTACGGCCATTATCGTGGTTTTGGATGTTTATCACAAAAAGGGTATTCAATATGGTCAAAAAACTCTTTAAACAACCATTGTTTGTAGTAGGATTTTCGGTTTGTGCATTCTTTGCAATGCTCGGATTTCTAGGTTATGCAATCACTCCCGATAAAACGGAAGACGCAAATCAAATTATGCCCGAATGGGCTAGTTTATCGCCGGGAACCAGCAAGGCGTTCATTCAAAAAAATAGAGTTTCAAACAGATCATTCTTTTTTTGGATTTTTGGGGACAATGGTCAGGGTGAATTAATTTCAGTTTCGGATAGTTTTAAAACGAAGATAGTTCAGAATCAACTTATTTTTTTCAATGAAAAAAGGGGTCAATATGTTCGAATTTCACTTGATTCAATTGAGAATAATTCTATTCAAAAAAGGAAGTTTTTGCTCGGAACTGATCGATTTGGTCGAGACATTTACAGCAGATTGGTCATAGGAGCCAGGGTTTCACTGAGTATTGGATTTTTAGCAATGTTTTTAAGCCTATTTATTGGAGTGGTGATTGGACTTATTGCGGGATATTTTGGAGGGACAATCGATCAGTTTCTTACCTGGGTAATTACTGTATTTTGGTCAATTCCAACATTATTGATAGCTTTAGGGCTGAGTTTTTTCTTAGGAAAAGGATATTTTCAAGTGCTCATTGCAACAGGTTTAAGTAGTTGGGTAGAGGTGGCTCGAGTGGTTAGAGGGCAAACCATGCAACTTAGGAATAGGGAGTTTGTTTTGTCGTCAAAGATTACGGGATTTTCATCTTTTCACATTATGTTTAAGCATATTTTGCCAAACTTAAAGGGATCATTGACCGTTCTGGCAACAACAAATTTTGCAGCTGCTATTTTATTGGAGGCTGGATTGGGTTTTTTAGGTTTGGGAGTGGCACCTCCAACCCCAAGTTGGGGAATCATGGTAAAGGAGAATTTAGGTTATTTGGTAATTGACAAAGCTTACTTGGCAATTATACCTGGATTGGCCATTATGCTTTTGGTGATGTCGTTTAATTTAATGTCGATGGGCATTAAAGATTCCGACGATCATACCTTATAAATTTAAAGTTGAGGGTTTAGGGTTTAAGGTTTGTCCTTGCCTGATTACCTCCCTAATCTGCTAATCCTTGCAATCTCCCTAATCTGCTTAATCCGTTTAACCTTGTTAATTTTTAAATTAGAGGTTGGTTGACACAAAAAGTAACAATACAAGAATTCATTTGTAATTGTAAGTCAGTTAAAGGAAACTCATAAATAAATGTCAACCTTTTTTAGGATGAAACACTTTTTTTGATTTACGAATCTATCTAACCCATCTAATCATTTAACCTTTTAACCATAAAAAAAGGGGCCTAGGCCCCTTTTTTTATATTTAAATTAAGATGATTATTGAATGTAGATAGAAGCTTTGAACGTTTGATCATTGTTTCTTCCTTGTATCCAATACAAACCTGGATTGAGTTTACTTGGAACCATCGTTGTATTTTCAGAAACCTTTTCGGTAGCTACTTTACGTCCACTCATATCAAACCATTGAATTTCTGAAGCTTGAATACCTTGAATATTCAGTGATGTTCCAGATTTTACAGGGTTAGGATACACTGTAACCTTAGGGTTGCTAATATTTTTGGTAGATACATGGCTAATTGTAACAGGTATATCTGCTGTATCAGTACAATTATTGGTTGTGCTTGTGGCAACTAACTTGATAGTATAATTGCCTTCAGCTGCATACGTATGAGAGGCTGGTAAACCGTTTGTACTATTTCCATCTCCCCAATACCAAGTGAAAGACATTCCAGTTGTGGTGATAGGGGTACAAGTGATGATTCTTGGCCAAGCAAGGGTCCATGTAAATCCGGCAGTAGGTCTAGGTAAAGCTTTTACAGTTACTGGTGTTCTTTGACCGAAACAGCCGTTTGACTCAGTTGCATAGTATAAAGTAATGTTTGACCACATTTGTCCTAAAGAAACCGTTTTTCCGGTTGCATATACGTCTGTTGTAGTTTCGTCGGCATACCAATAGATATTTCCTGAACCCATTTCAACTTGAACTTCACCTAAACCTTTTTGACAAACGTCATTGTTGGTTACTTTGGTTACAGTTGGAGCGGCATTTACAGTAATTTTTACACTATCAAAATTCGGGCTTGTACAATTTTCCTCACGTGTTTTAAAGTAAATGTAATTGGTTGTGTTTGTTAAACCACCCACGGTATAGGTTTTAGCATTTGAAACCACTGAACCTTGTTTGCTGGAGTACCAATCGATGTTACCCCATAATGTTGAAGCACCAACAGTTGCAGAATCTCCCAAACAAATGGTTGCATTGTTTTTGGTGAAAACAGACGGAGCCTTTGCAGCCGTAATGTTGATGGCGGTTCTACCGCTTCCACAAATTCCGTTCCATGATTCTACATAGAATGTTTGTGTTCCACGGGAGTTTACGGTTACATCGTAAGTGTTTCCGGTTGCGAGTGGTGTGCTTCCTACAGGAACATCGTACCAACGGCAAGACGCTCCACTTGAAGGTGTTGCTGAAATGGTTACAATTGAGCTAGATGAGAAACAAACACTTGTGTCTTTGATATCTGATGGTAAACTTGGAGCGTATGCGCTTCCAACAAAAGCTTTCACAGTTGCCCTACCGCCTTTGTAAATACATCCGTTATTATTTGCTTGTGCATAGAAGGTAGTATCGGCATAAAGTTGAGCTGTTTGAAAACTGTTTCCTGTGTAAACTTTATTTCCTCCAGTTTTAGCGGTATACCATTCGATTACTCCAGCATCTGTATTGCCCAAAAGGTTTGCGGTAGCACTTGAACAAATCGAATCATTTTTCGTTGTTAAAGTGGTAGGGTAGGCACTTGCTTTTTGATAAATTGTTAAGAATGAAGAAGTACATGTTCCATTGATTGATTTTACATGGAATGTATCCGGATTCTGAACGTTTTTAATCGTATAAGATGAACCAGAATAGAAAGGACTTGGATCAGATTGCTTTTTACTCCATGCAAGAGTAACCCCAGCATCGCCGGTTACGGTCATTTTTAAAGAATCACCAATACATCCGTTCGCTGCTTTAAACAATGAAGGTGTAACTGGCTTAAAGTAAATCGTTTTAATGGTCGTATCGTAGCACAGTCCAGAAGTATAGGTTACAACCATTGAGCGCAATTCTACATTTAAATTGGTTTTAGATGCAGATTTATATTTGGCGTTTACTGTATTGAAAATGTAAGTGCTACCATTAATGACCCAATTGTGGCAATAATCGTTGTATCCATATCCCATTTCATCGTAATACTGATATTGGTTGTAGTATAAACTTCCAGATACATTGTTTTTAAGTTGGTTTGTGAAACGGAGGGTATCAACCACATTGTAGCAATTGATGTTCGTAGTAAAATCAGTTCCGAACTTATATTTTACAAATGGATAAACTTGTAAGTGAGCATCAAAAGAAACGCCACCAATGTTTAACTGCAAACATCTGTACCATTTTCCACTTACAGAACCAACCGCCAAGTTACGTCCCTCTCCATCACCATACTGCCAAGCATTTGTTACCACACCTGGCTTAGATGAAGTGCTATCGCTTTCGATAGCAATGATATAAGGGAAATTACAATCAACCGGTGTAGTGAAAACCACATTTCTTGTGATTCTATTTAAATATAAAGAACCTTGAATGGTATCGAGTTTGATTGTCTTTTCAGCCAATGGTGAACCTGTAGGCAATGAATCAGCACCTGCTTTGTACAATCTGCAATGCACATAAGTGCTTTTTACTTTCGCAGCAGTATCGTAAACAAAATACCCGTAAAATCTGAATCCTGAAACAGTAATGGTTGTTGGTGCACCAAAAAATTGACCAAGTCCTTGGCCTGCTCCAACAGTTAATGAGCGATATTGATATGAACCGCTGGCAATTGAAGTTGATAAATTCGTGAAATAACTTGTGTCGGTATCACACGTTTTAGGGTTGGTAGCAGATCTACCAGTGATTTTTTTAAATCCTGATTTTACAGGAATGTTGCTGATAATTTTATGATTATCAGTTGTTAATTGTCCAAAAACATTGAAACTAACCAACAATGCAACAATAAGTGAGAGTAAATTTTTCTTCATCTTAATTCTACAATATTTAGTGTAAATTAAGTTAAAAAAAACTACATATTCAAACAAAAAAGACGCTAAAATTTTAAAATGACAAATAACTGTAATTCAATGATTGTGAATTGTGTGTTTTATTTCGTTTTCATTTGTGTTTGGAAACAATTAAATTCGCATCAAAATAATTGCTATGGCGAATCAAATTTTAAAAGGTAAAAATGGAATCATTTTCGGAGCACTGAATGAAGCTTCTATTGCATGGAAAGTTGCTGAACAATGTGCTGCAGAAGGTGCCAATATTGTTTTAACAAATGCTCCAGTTGCGGCTAGAGTAGGTCAAACTGAGGAACTTGCGAAAAAATTAAACGCACCTCTTATTTATGCCGATGTGACCAAAATGGAAGATTTAGAAGCATTGGTTTCTGGTGCAATGAGTGCTTTTAATGGCAAGATTGACTTTGTTTTACATAGTGTTGGTATGAGTCTAAACGTTCGCAAAAAGAATCCTTATGCCGATTCAAATTACGATTATATGCACCAAAGCTTCGATATCTCTGCAATGTCGTTTCATCGCTTAATGCAAACATTGATGAAAGCCGATGCCATGAATGACTGGGGTTCTATTGTGGGATTAAGCTATATTGCTGCTCAACGTACCTTCCCTGATTATGGTGAAATGGCCGATGCAAAAGCTTTGTTAGAGAGCTTTGCGCGTAGTTTCGGTTATCACTTTGGTAAATTGAAAAAAGTACGTGTAAACACCATCTCTCAAAGTCCAACCAAAACAACTGCTGGTAGCGGCGTTGGTGGATTCGATGCATTCTACAACTATGCCGACAAAATGAGCCCACTCGGAAATGCATCTGCAGATCAATGTGCTCAATATTGTGTGAGCTTATTCAGCGATTATACCCGCATGGTGACCATGCAAAACCTTTTCCACGATGGTGGATTCAGCTTCACTGGAATTTCAACCGATTTAATGGAAGGATTTTCAGATGCTGCAATGAACAAATAACCTAAATTCAATTTCTAATATTTCTAATCTAAAAACTTATGGGAAAAGGCGACAAAAAATCGAAAAGAGGTAAGCTTTGGAAAGGAACCTACGGGAAGTCACGTCCAAAGCGTTTAACAAAAAAAACCTCAGACGTTAAGTCAAAAAAGTAAATGACTTAGAATCAAAAAATGGCTCCGAATAGGAGCCATTTTTATTTTATTTTTTCAAAAAATATTTTTTGGCATCGTTTTTGTAATATACACAACAAGATTGTAAAATCTTCAAGAATAACAGGTACTTTGCTCCTTTTTGTGCTTCTATGCTTTTCTGTTATCTTGCCTAATTTTGTTGATGAGAGGGTTGAAGTTTACTTCAACCTTCCTTCAACATTTTCATATTAAAAATCACCCAAAATTAAATTTAATTTTAAGGAGATAATCTCTTTTTTTTCCAAATCAATCCTTCTAAATTGTATGCCACTCGATCATGAATGCGACTTGCTCTTCCGTGCCAGAATTCAAAGTAATGTGGTTTAAGCAAATATCCACCCCAATTTTCAGGGCGTTTTAGTTCCGAACTGCTTTCAATTAAAGATTTTATGCGATCCTCTAAATTCTCTTGATCATCTATCACTGTGCTTTGCTGACTCACAATTGCACCGGCTTGCGACCCCAAAGGCCTGGAATAGAAATAAGTATCGCTATCCTCTGGTGAAATTTTACTTGCTATGCAATGTACCCTTACTTGTCGCTCCAATGCCGGCCAAAAGAAATTCACAGCTACATTTGGGTTTGCTTCGATGTTTTTGCCCTTAGTACTTCCATAGTTGGTGAAAAACACAAGTCCCTCAGAAACAATTTCTTTTAACAAAACCACCCTCGATGTAGGAAAATTCTCTGGTGAAATCGTTGCAACATTCATGGCTGTAGGCTCTTCAACCTCAGCTTCAATGGCTTGGTTGACCCAAGTTTGTAAAGCCTCAATTGGATTTTCGGGCATCGTTGAAACCGAAATACTTCCTTTTAAATACTCTTTTCGGATGCTACTGAGGTCTTTTATCATGATCTTATTTAAACATGCCGCGCATTTTACCGCGGTTGTTGTTCATTGTTTTCATCATTTGACGCATTTGTGTAAATTGGGTCAACAACTTATTCAATTCTTGAACCGATCTACCGCTACCAGATGCAATTCTTTGCTTTCTCGATGCATTCAAAATTTCAGGTTTTTCGCGTTCTTGAGGTGTCATTGATTGAATCAATGCTTCAATACCTTTGAATGCGTTATCGTCGATGTCTAAATCCTTGATTTTACTGCCAACACCTGGTAACATTCCCAACAAATCTTTCATGTTACCCATTTTTTTGATTTGCTGCAATTGTCCCAAGAAATCTTCAAAGTCGAATTTGTTTTTGGCAATTTTCTTAGAAAGGCGCTGTGCTTCTTCTTCATCGAAAGTGGCTTGCGCACGCTCAACCAAAGAAACAACGTCTCCCATACCCAAAATACGGCCAGCCATACGGTCTGGGTGGAACACATCCAGTGCGTCCATCTTTTCACCATTCGAAACAAACTTAATCGGTTTGTTCACCACAGATTTAATTGAAAGGGCCGCACCACCTCTGGTATCACCATCGAGTTTAGTTAGAACCACACCGGTAAAATCCAAAACATCGTTGAAGTTTTTTGCCGTATTTACAGCATCTTGACCCGTCATTGAATCCACAACGAACAAAATTTCCGTTGGATTTAATGCTTTTTTGAGGGACGCTATCTCGTCCATCATTTCTTTGTCGATTGCAATACGACCAGCGGTATCTACAATCACCACATTGTGGTTGTTGGACTTGGCGTATTTGATTGCATTTTCGGCAATGTTGATGGGATTGTTATTTTCGTTTTCAGTGTAGTAGCCAACTTCTGTTTGAGAAGCCAACACGCGAAGTTGCTCACGTGCCGCAGGACGGTATACGTCGCCGGCTACAACCAACGGATTTTTACCTTGACTTTTGAGGTATTTACTAAGTTTTCCTGTGAAGGTAGTTTTACCTGAACCTTGCAAACCTGCAATTAAAATAATTGCAGGAGAACCCTTTGTTGAGAGTTCTTGGGTAGTGCCACCAAGGAGTTGTACCAACTCGTCGTGAACGATTTTGGTGAGTAAT
>JACCED010724966.1_pt1 | contig 118702 bp, 101 predicted proteins | sample 7455021 | NCBI WGS metagenome assembly JACCED01 (sample SAMN15323456, study PRJNA562643) | freshwater metagenome | isolation source: river surface water | place: USA:Blue River Watershed | collected 2017-08-19 | reverse complement strand
GTGGCCCTGGTGGACTGCCCGGAGCCCAATCCCAAAGTCACCCTGCCAACGGATCTGCCGGTGGTGGCGCTCTGGTTGTGACCCGTCGCTTGACTTGAGGGAGTCCGATCCCCACCTTGACCCGCTTAATCGGCTTCGCGCATCGCGCAGCCTCGCTACTATGTCCAAGTCGAAAGAGAAGAAGCCCGCAGCCAAGGCCCCTTCCAAGAAGTCAACGCAGGCCCCGGCCAAGGCGGAGCGCACCGCCGCGCCCGTCAAGCCGAAGGTTCCGGTCAAGGGCGTAGTTCCCGCCAAGGCGGCGACCCCTGCCGTGCCGGCCAAAACCTCCTCGGTCAAGACCTCCTCGGCGAAGGTTGGCGGCGACAAGGCCGCTTCCAACCCCGCCCCGAAGGCGAAGACCTCAAAACCGGTCAAGGCGGACAAAGCGACCAAGACGACCGCCCCGGTCGTGCCACCGCCGGCGGCCAAGGCCTCCACCAAGCCGACTCCCGCAGCCAAGCCGACGAAGGCGTCCGCTGCACCCAAGGCGCCCAAGACGGGCGCTTCCGGCCGTTCCGACAAAGCCGATCGACGCTCCAAGAAGGACGAAGGCAAGGACGAGGGCGATCTGGACATCGTGGTGCCGAAGGAACCGAACATGCCCATCGGGCCCACGGCCAGTCAGCTGGCGCAATTGGCGGCCGGAGATGGCGACGGTCCGACCCCCAACATCGGCACCATCAAGAACGCCTCCGGTGTGGACATCACCGAGAAGATCAAGGAGCTGGTCCGCCAGTCGCAGGAACAGGGCTACCTGACCCACAGCGACATCGGCGACGTCCTCGCCGACACTCCGATGTCGCCGGAGGAGATGGACGAGATCTACATCAAGCTCCGCAATCTCGAGATCGAGATCGTCGACCAGGCCGAGGTCGACCGCCCGAAGGCCGCCGAGCAGGAGGAAGAGGAAGACAAGTCCCGCCTCGACATCCTGGACGATCCCGTCCGGATGTACCTCAAGCAGATGGGCCAGGTTCCCCTGCTCACCCGCGAGCAGGAGGTCGAGATCTCCAAGCGCATCGAGGAGAACGAAAACGAGGTCAAGCGCATCATCTACTCCTTCGGTTTCTCCGGCAAAGAGCACATCGCCCTGGCCGAGAAGCTCACCTCGGAGCCGCCCAAGGAGCGCTTCGACCGGGTCATCGTCGACAAGAAGATCGAGGTGCGTGAAGAGCATCTCAAGACCCTCCGCAAGCTCACCAAAGACGTCCGTGGCATCGACCAGCAGGTCGACGAGCACTGGCGCGAGCTTCAGGAGCAGGAGTCCAAGACCAAGCGGGAGAAGGTGCTCGTCGAGTTCAAGAAGCTCGACGACAAGCTTCAGAAGTCGTTCCCGAAGTTCTACTACAAGCAGAAGGTCATCGAGGAAATGTCCCTCGTGGCCGAGAACATCCACGAGAAGTTCCAGACTTCCGTCCGCTCCATCAAGGAGCTCGACGCCCACAAGCGTTCGGCCCAGGCCCAGGCGATCATCCATGCCGAAGAGCGGAAGATCAAAGCGCTGGAGGAGTTCGTGCGCATGTCGCTCGACGAGTACACCACCGCGTTCAGCCAGCTGAAGCACTTCGAGCGGAAGGCACTCCAGGCCAAGACCGAGATGGTCGAAGCCAACCTCCGACTGGTGATCTCCATCGCCAAGAAGTACACCAACCGCGGCCTCTCGTTCCTCGACCTCATCCAGGAGGGCAACATGGGCCTCATGAAGGCCGTCGAGAAGTTCGAGTACCGCCGCGGCTACAAGTTCTCGACCTACGCGACCTGGTGGATCCGCCAGGCCATCACCCGTTCCATCGCCGATCAGGCCCGCACCATCCGCATCCCGGTGCACATGATCGAGACGATCAACAAGCTGATGCGGGTGCAGAAGCAGCTGATCCAAGACTTCGGTCGCGAACCGACACCCGAAGAGATCGCCGACGAGATGCAGATGCCGGTCGAGCGCGTCCGGGCCGTCCTCAAGATGGCCCAGCAGCCGATCTCGCTGCAAAGCCCCGTGGGCGATTCCGACGACACCAACTTCGGCGACTTCATCGAAGACAAGGCCGCCGAGAACCCGTCGGACATGACCAGCTACAGCCTGCTCAAGTCGAAGCTGGCCGACGTGCTCGACTCGTTGACGGAGCGTGAGCGCAAGGTGCTCGAGCTGCGCTTCGGCCTGCTCGACGGCTACAGCCGGACCCTCGAGGAGGTCGGCAAGCAGTTCAAGGTGACCCGCGAACGCATCCGCCAGATCGAGGCCAAGGCGCTGCGCAAGATGCGTCACCCGACCCGGTTGCGACAGCTCAACGGCTTCCTCGAAGGCGAAGAAGCCCTGGTCTGACGATCGAATCCCAAGCCCCGCTCGCAAGGCGGGGCTTTTGTCTGCACCCACGCCCCTTTCCGGAATGCCCTTCCCCCACAACCTCGGGATCCTCAACCGACTTCGCCCGATCCTGCAGGTCGGCCTGCTGACCGCCCTGGTGGCCAGCGTGGAGTCCGTGCGGATCGAAGCCGCCCCGGAGCCCGTGGCACTGCGCCGTGAAGCGCTCTTCGACGGGCCCGTGCTCCACTGGGACGTGCAGGTCCGGCGGGTCGATCTGGCCAAGCTGCGGAAATCCGGCGGCCCCTGGAACAAGGAGCAGGACGAAGACGCCTCCGCCACCGTCCGAGCTGGCGGGAAGGTATGGACGAATGTGGCCATCCACCTCAAGGGGGCCGCCGGCAGTTTCCGCCCGGTGGATGATCTGCCCGCCCTCACCCTGAACTTCGGCAAGTTCCAGGACGGCCAGACCTGCGAGGGGCACCGCAAGCTCCACCTCAACAACTCGGTCCAGGACGCCTCCCGACTCGACGAGCTCGTGGCCTCGGAGATGTACCTCCAGTCGGGCGTTCCGACCCCCAGGGCCACGCGGGCTCTGGTGTCGCTCAATGGCCGCTATCTGGGCATCTATGTGCTCAAGGGAGGCTGGGACAAGGCCTTCCTCAAGCAGCACTTCGGCTCGTCCAAGGGCAACTTCTACGATCCGGGATTCCTCAAGGATCTCGACGCCAATCTCGAGCGGGACTCCGGCGAAGGCATCGCCGATTGGGCCGATCTGGTCGCGCTTCGCCAGGCTCTCCGGGAACCCGATCCGAGCCCACGTCTGAACCGCGCTTCCCAGCACCTCGACCTGGCGCGCATCACCACCTTGGGCGCGCTCCAGATCCTCGTGGACGACTGGGACGGCTATTTGCGGAACCGAAACAACTACCGGGTCTACCACGATCCCGGCACCGATCGCCTCGTCCTGATGCCCCATGGCATGGACCAGTTGTGGCGCAGTCCGCGAGGTTCGTTCGCCCCGCCCCTGAGCAGCCTTCTCGGGCAGCGCCTGTTCTCGATCCCGGCCATGGCCGACCAACTCAGCCAGCGCATGCGCGACCTCACCAACACCGTGTTCAACCCCGGGTTTGTCGACGGTGTCGTGACGCTGGCACAGACCCGGCTGCGGGAACGCCTCGCCCTCGAGGGACGCGAGGACGAGATGCCCCCGGTCCAGAGGGCGGTGGACGCCACGTTGCAACGGATCCGGCAACGCATGGCCGCCTTCGCCGGACAACGCTACCAACCGCCCCAGCCCGTCGACTTCGACCGGGAGGGACGCATTCGCCTCACGGGCTGGATGGCCCCTTCGACCGATCCCGCCGCCCTCCAACCGGCGACGCCGATCCGGTCCGACGACGCGCCGTCGATCCTCAAGCTCACCGCCAACCCCTCCGAAGGGCGGGTCTCTCTCCAGAAGACGCTCCTGCTGCCGCCCGGGCAGTACCGCCTCGAAGCCCGGGTGCGCACCCGGGCCGTCTCCGGCTTCGGCGTGTGCCTCGATGCCGAGTGGGTGCGCCGGGGCCAACGGTTCGACGAGGGATCAAGCCCCTTGAAAGGCCTTGCGGGCACCACCGACTGGACCGTCCTCCAGCGGGAATTGACGGTGCTGCCGCGGATCGACGGGGGCCGACGCCGGCCCAGCGGACCCAAGAACGGGGCCGGCGATGCGGCGCGTGAGGTGCTGCTGCATGCGGAGCTTCGGGCCGATTCGGGCACCGCGGAGTTCGATGCCGACGCCTTCGTGTTGAGCCGGCTCCCCTCGCCGAAAGCCGCACCCACACCCCAGAACTAAAAAGCCGCCCCGATGGAGGCGGCTTTGGTGGGAGAATCCGGACAAGGCGCTCAGTCGGCCTTGTGGACCGAGTGGCAGGCCTTGCAGTTGACGGCCGTCTTGAAGCCATCGAGCGCACCGGGCTTGCCGGCGACCAACGATTCGGCGGCGGCCTGCAGGGCCTGCGTCTTTTCGGTCCAGCTGGCCAAGTCGCCCTTGGAAGGCTTGTTGAGCGCCAGTTCCTTGGTGAGGGAGGCCATCTTCTTGAAGTCGGCCTCGTTGCCCTGCCCCTTGGCGATGCGGGCGCTCAGGGATTCCTTGCCCTTGAAGCCGTCTTCCATGATCTGCTCGACAGACATTGAAGGCTTGGCGGCGGACGTGGCGGTGGAGGTGCAACCGGACACGACGGCGATCAGCGCGGCGGCCAGTACGACAGGGGAAAGGGTCAGGCGGTTCACGGGTGTTTCAGATATGAAGCTGGGATGGAATCCCAAGACAGCCCCCGAGTTCAAGGAGGAGATGGCTGAGAACCCTCACTGACCGCCCCGCCCTCGACCACCCGGGTGACCACACTGGAAACCTCTCCCGATTGGAGTCGGGTCTGGAGCCGTCTTCCCGGAACGAGATCCTGGGCCTGACGGACCAGAGCCCCGGTGTCGGCATCGAAGGTCAGCGAATACCCCCGATCCAACACGTTCTGGGGAGAGAGCAACTTCAGGCGCGAGACCAACGCCTCCAACCTCTGGCGGCGACGCTGCAACTGCCGTTTCGGAGCCGTCGACAAGGCCGACCGCAATCGCAGCCACTCATGCCGTCCGGCCTTCACCCGAGTCTGCGGTCTCAAGGCGAGCATCCGCTGGCGATAGCCCTCGAGAAGCCTCCCGACGGTGCGGACCGTCCGAACCACCGCCCGTCGCAGCGACTCGGTGGCATCGTCCACCCGTTGGGACCGGACCTCAAGCCGGCGCCTCGGATGCAGGCGGCCCCAGCGTCGGACCCATCCCTCGAGACCATTCCGGGAGCGGGCCAGCCTGCGGCGGGCCAGCAGCGCCAAGCGCCGACCGGCCGAATCCACGAAGTCACGGCTATCGACCCAGTCCTGGGTGAGGATCTCGGCCGCGGCGCTGGGAGTCGCAGCCCGGAGATCGGCGACGAAATCGGCGATGGTGAAGTCGATCTCGTGCCCCACGGCCGACACCACCGGCAGCCCCGAAGCGGCGATGGCGCGGGCCACCACCTCCTCGTTGAAGCACCAGAGATCCTCGAGCGAACCTCCGCCCCGGGTGACCAGGATCACATCGAGCGGGCGACCCGCATCCGACCAGCGGTTGAGCCGTCCGATGGCCGCGGCGATCTCCTGGGCGGCGCCCGCCCCCTGGACCCGCACCGGATCGAGAATCACCTCGGGACAAAAGCGCCGGGACAGCACATGCAGGACATCCTGGATGGCCGCACCGGTCGGTGAGGTGACCAGGCCGATGCGGGCCACATACCGCGGGATCGGCCGTTTGCGGACGGCATCGAACAAGCCCTCGGCGGCCAGTTTTTCCTTCAAGCGCTCGAATGCGGCCTGAAGAGCCCCCACCCCTTGCACTTCGACCGTGGTGACCCGCAATTGGTAATTGCCGCGGGGTTCGTACACGGTGATGTCGCCCCCGAGAATGACCTGGGCCCCGTCCCGCAGGGCCGACCGGCCCGCCCCGCCCTGCCCCCGGAACAACACGCAACTCAACTGGGCTCCGGCATCCTTGAGCACGAAATAGGCGTGTCCGGAGCTCTGCAGGCGGAAGTTCGAGACCTCACCGGCCACGCACCGGTCGGCAAAACCGCTCTCCAGTTGCCGCTTGAGCTTCTGGGTGAGCTCGGTGACCGACTCCGGCGACTTCTTGGCCGTTTCAGCGAAGAGGTCGCCGGAAAAACTCCACTGGGATTTCGAGACCCGGGACATGGCGTTGGGATCGACTTCGAACAGGTGGAAGGGAATCCGGGCCGATCAGTCGAGCAACTCCGAGATGCGTCGGATCGACCGGGTACGTCCGGTGGTCGGATCGATGTCCATCAGGGCTCCCTGGAGGCGAACCTGCCCGTTGGCCACCTCGAAGCGTTGCGGCAATCCGGTGAGGAAGCGCTTGAGCACCGGTTCGATCTGGCGTCCCAGCACCGAATCGTGCGGCCCGGTGAATCCGGCGTCGGTGAGGTAGGCCGTGCCCCCGGGAAACACCTGATCGTCGGCGGTCTGCACATGGGTGTGGGTCCCGATGACCGCCGAGACCGACCCGTCGAGCAGGCGCCCCATGGCGATCTTCTCGGAGGTCGCCTCGCCATGGAAATCGACCAGGATGACCTTCGTCGCCGTGCGCAACCGCGCCACTTCGGATTGGGCCAGGAGGAAGGGATTCTCGAGGGACGGCATGAACGTGCGGGCCTGGAGGTTCAGCACCGCCACGGGCGGCAGCCCGGGTTTGTTCCAGACCACCGAGCCGTTGCCAGGCACCCCGGGTGGATAATTGGCCGGACGCAGCACGCGGGATTCGGTGGTGAGGAACGAGGCCGTCTCCTTCTGGTCCCACACATGGTCGCCCGTCGTGATGATGTCCACGCCGTAGCCGAACAACTCCTCGGCGATGCCCGCGGTGATGCCGTTGCCGCCGGCGCTGTTCTCGCCATTGGCGACCACGAAGTCGATCCCCTCGCGGTGCACCAGATCCTCCAGCAGCATCCGGACGGCACGCCGCCCGGGTTCGCCCACGATATCTCCCAGAAACAACAGCTTCACAGAAGGACAGCCTGTCCGATTCAGCGGCGGCGAGGAAGAAAACTGTGCGATCAGTGCGGCTGATCGTCGCCGCGGACAGGACCGAACGCGGGCGGATTTTCCCTAGATCCCCACGCCGAATTCCCGGATCGTCTTGGCGCCGCATGTCACCATTCCGCTACGTATTCTGGAGGAGCTATCGGGAGGCGGGTCACCTGGCCGAACAGGCCCGGAAGATCCTGGACCACCAGCGTGACTTGCTGGCGCCGGCGCGGATCGCCGAACTGGAGGAGGCCATCGCTCATCTGGAGTCGGTGCGCACCACCGGATCCCGCGATGACATCGCCGCCGCGATGACCCGGGTCGAAGCCACGGCCCAGACCTCGCTCCTGGCCTACCCGCATGCGTCCCTGCGGGAGAATGTCGAAGGCCTGCTCACGATGGGGATCGTCCTGTTCGCTTTCAGGCAGTTCTTCTTCCAACCGATGGCGATCCCCACGGGGTCGGCCCAACCCACCTTCAACGGCATCACCTGCGAAGATCTCCGGTACAACGGCGGATCGGTTCCGAACCTGGCCGTCCAGGCCGTCGAATGGGCCCTCTTCGGATATCACTACTACGAGGTGATCGCCGATGAAGACGGTGAATTCGGGGGCGTGGGCCCCTCGAGCGGGTCGGGCGGCCTCGCCGGCGCGCTCCGCAAGAATTTCGACCTCCAGGTCGGCAAGGTCACCTACACGGTCGGCAGCTCCATGAGCGAGGGCCCCTACGACTTCATGCGCCACATGGGGTTGGCCAATGACTACGGCACGCTGCCTCAGCGCTCCTTCAAGAAGGGTGAACCGATCATCCGCTGCCGGGTCAAATCGGGCGACCGCCTGATGGTCGACCGGATCACCTACAACTTCCGGACTCCGCGACGCGGCGACACCGTCGTGTTCAAGTCGATGCAGCACCCGGGCATGACGCCCAACACCCATTACATCAAGCGGTTGGTGGGTCTCGGCGGCGAGAGCATCCGGATCGGGGACGACCGGCATGTGGTCGTCAACGGGAAGCGACTCGATGCGGCCACCCCTGGATTCGAGGGCGTGTACGGCTTCGACACCGCCCAGCATCCGGCCTCCAGTCGCTATTCGGGCCATGTGAACGGTCTCGGGTTCGCCGAGGGCCAATGGTTCTCGACCCACGAGGCCGAGTACGAACTGCTGCACAGCCCCGACGCCTCGGCCCCGCAGCAACTCAAAGCCATCGCCGAAGAGAAGGCCAAGGCCTGGCAGGGATTCACCAACCGCACCGCCGCAGCAGCAGCCCCCGAAGGCACCCTCACGGGTCGGATCGCCCAACAAAGGTCCCGACTGGAATCGATGACCCTCAGCACGACCAATTTCCGGGATTCCAAGGCCGAGGTCGCGGTGCGCCCGGGGCACGTGCTGTGCTTCGGAGACAACACCATGAACAGCTCCGATTCCCGGATGTGGCCGGTGCCCGACTTCCCTCAGGAGCGCATCGTCGGCAAATCCGGGTGGGTCTTCTGGCCCCTGAGCCGTCGATGGGGATGGAGTCAGCACTGAACACCGCGTCGACCGGTGGCCGTTGGGGTTGATCCGGACAGGATCTTCCCTGCGCCGACATCAGCGTTGACCGGACTCCATGAAGCAACACCATCCGATGTCTGATTCTTTCCGCGCATGAAGACCCTGCTGTTCGTCTGCACCGGCAACACCTGCCGCAGCCCGATGGCTGCCGCCCTGGCCCGCAAGGCCCTGGGTGATTCGCAGGAGTGGCAGGTGGTCTCGGCGGGGATCAACGCCCTGAACGGCCAGTCGGTCAGCCCCCATTCGGTCACCGCGCTCCGGCAACTGGGCATCGACATCGCCCAGCATCGGGCGCAGATGCTCACCGGACGGCTGGTCCGCGAGGCCGACTACATCTTCGGTCTCACCCGGGGCCATGTCGAAGGCATCGTCTCGCTGTATCCGGAAGCGGCCGAGAAGCTCTTCGTCCTCCGCGAATTCGAAGACGACATCAGCGATCTCGACCTCGACATCCACGACCCGATCGGCGGTCCTCTCGAGGGCTATGTCGAATGCCGCGATCAGATCCGCGGAGCCGTCGACGCCGCCGTCCGGTTCATCCGCGACGGGGGCGACACCCGCCGCGCCCTGACCGTGGCCCTGGGATCCGACCACGCCGGCTTCCCGCTGAAGCAGGCGCTGGCCCCCGCGCTGAACCGGATGGGCCTTCGGGTGCTGGACGAAGGGACCCACGGCCCCGAATCGACCGATTACCCCGAGTACGCCCAGAGTGTCGGCCGTCGGATCGCTTCGGGTGAGGCCGATCTCGGGATCCTCATCTGCTCCACCGGCGTGGGCATCAGCATCGCGGCCAACAAGATCCCGGGAATCCGCGCCGCGCTGGTCCACAACGCCGAGGGGGCCGTGTTGGCCCGACAACACAACGATGCCAATGTGCTGTGCCTCGGAGCGCGGTTCGTCTCGCCGGACCTGGCCGCGCAGATCGTCGAGAATTTCATCCAGACCCCTTTTGAAGGCGGCCGCCACGAGCGCCGCGTGAACAAGATCGAACCAGACATGTCCACCTCCCTCGCCACCGTAGATCCGCAGATCGCCGAGATCATCCGCCACGAGCGCTCGCGCCAACTCGAGAACATCGAGTTGATCGCCAGCGAGAACTTCACGAGCCCGGCCGTCATGGAGGTCCAGGGCAGCGTGTTGACCAACAAATACGCCGAAGGCTACCCGGGCAAGCGGTGGTACGGCGGCTGTGAATACGTCGACGAAGCCGAACAACTGGCCATCGACCGCGCCAAGAAACTCTTCGGGGCCGAGCACGCCAACGTGCAACCCCACAGCGGTTCCGGGGCCAACATGGCCGTGTATTTCAGCATGCTGAAGCCGGGCGACAAGCTGCTGACCATGGACCTGAGCCATGGCGGCCACCTCACCCACGGCAACAAGGCCAATTTCTCGGGCAAATTCTTCGAGATCGTCCACTACGGCGTCGGCAAGGACAGCGAACTCATCGACTACGACCAGCTCGCCAGCATGGCCCGCGAGCACCGGCCCAAGATGATCACCGTCGGGGCCTCGGCCTACTCCCGCCGCATCGACTTCCAGCGCATGGGCGAGATCGCCCGCGAGGTGGGTGCGATGCTGCTGGCCGACATCGCCCACATCGCCGGTCTGGTGGCCGCCGGAGTCCACCCGAGCCCCGTGCCGCATGCCGACTTCGTCACCACGACCACCCACAAGACGCTCCGCGGCCCCCGTGGCGGGCTCATTCTGTGCAAAGCGCAGTATGCCAAGGCCATCGACTCGCAGGTGTTCCCGGGCATCCAGGGCGGCCCCCTGATGCACGTCATCGCGGCCAAGGCCGTGTGTTTCCACGAGGCGCTCCAACCGGGCTTCCAGGCCTATCAGCAGCAGATCGTCCGCAATGCGGCGGCCCTGTGCGAGGGCATGAAGCGCAACGGATTCCGCATCGTCAGCGGTGGCACCGAGAACCACCTGATGCTCGTCGATGTGGGTGCGCGCGGTCTGACCGGCAAGCAATGCCAACTGGCCCTCGACGTCGCCGGCATCACCACCAACAAGAACACCATTCCCTTCGAAACGCGTTCGCCCTTCGAGGGCAGCGGCGTTCGCTTGGGAACCCCGGCGGTCACCACCCGCGGCATGCGCGAGCCCGAGATGCTGGCCATCGCCGACATGATCAGCGAGGTGCTCCTCGACATCGCCAATCCGGCCACGGCGGCGAAGGTGCGCGATCGCGTCAAGGCGCTGACCGCCCGTTTCCCCCTGCCCTACTGAAGCGACCGTCCGGGCCGGGCTCCCCGGCGGAGCCCGGATGACTCCTTTCCGGATGACCAATCAAAAGAGCGGGAGGTAGACTCGGCCCATGAACAACGCCGCCCCCCGCCCCGGTGGCACGCTCGACGAGTTGGCCAACCTGGCGGCTCAGGTGAGCTTCGCACCGGCGGCCATCGTCGCCCTGGAGGAGCAGCACGGCTGGATGCCGGCGGGTCAGACCGGCTGCACCGTGGAGTTCATCGAGGCGGTGCTGCCGGTGATCTCGCGGGCGGCAGTCAGCATACACGATTGGATCGAGATCCGCGATGCCCCCGGCCAACTGCCGGAGGGGTGGCGCTGGCTCTCGTGCCTGCCGGTGCGCGTTCCCGAAGGGGGGGTAGCCGGTGTGATCGCCGTGCTGGATCGATCCCCGCGGCGGCTCAATCCCGGCCAACGGGCCGGACTCCAGACCGTCGCCCGTCAGGTCGTTGTCCATCTGGAACTCCGGCGACAGGCCACCGACCTCGCCGCCACCACCGAACAGCATCGGCAGACCGAGACCCGCCTCCGGGACAACGAGGCCTATTTCCAGGCTCTGGTGGAGTCGCTGCCCCAGAACATCTTCCGCAAGGACCTCAACGGTCGGTTTACATTTGTAAACGGAGCCTTCTGCCGGACCCTGCAACGCAGCCAGAGCCAACTGATCGGGGTCACCGATTTCGACCTCTTCCCCGAAGAATTGGCCCGTCGCTACGTCGACGACGACCGTCAGGTCATCGGCACGGGAAACCCGCTCGAAAAGACCGAGGTGAATGTCACGCCCGACGGTCAGCGCCATTGGTTCCATGTGATCAAGACCCTCCTGCTGGACGCGAGCGGCCAACCGGTGGGCATCCAGGGCAGTTTTTGGGAGGTCACCCAGGAAAAGCGCGCCGAGGAACTGCTCGCCCACGAGCGGGATCTGCTCCATGCGCTGCTCGAACACGCCCCCGACGCGATCTATTTCAAGGATCGGGAATCCCGGATCACCCGTGCCAGCCGCGCGCTGGCGCACCGGGTGGGCGTGTCCGACCCGAAGGCCTTGATCGGCAAGACCGACCACGACTTCTTCGACCGCCAGTACGCCGATGCGGCCCGCTCGGATGAGCAGGAGATCATCCGCACCGGCCAACCCATCCTCGGCCGCCTGGAGAAGGAGAACCTGCCCGACGGACGGGTGCGTTGGGCCCTGACCAGCAAGATGCCGCTCAGGTCGCCCGGCGGCCAGATCGTCGGCACGTTCGGACTGTCCCGCGACATCACCGAACTTCAGGCCGCACGCGAGCAACTCGAGCGCACCGAGGCCAACTACCGCGGACTCGTGCAGAACGCGGTCGACGGCATCTTCCAGACCACCCCCGACGGCCGCTACCTCAACGCCAACCTCGCGCTGGCCAAGATGTACGGCTTCGACACGGTCGACGAACTCCTGGCCAGCCGCACCGACATCGAACGGCAGCTCTATGTCGATCCGCGGCAGCGCGACCGCTTCGAGGAACTGCTCAATCGCAACGACAAGATCGACCATTTCGACAGCGAGGTGTACCGCAAGGATGGGCGCAAGATCTGGATCAGCGAGAACGCCCGGGCCGTCCGCGACGCCTCCACCGGCAAGCTCCTCTACTACGAGGGCACGGTCGAAGACATCACCGCCCGCAAGAAGGCCGAGAAGGATCTCAACGAGGCCAATGCGGCGCTGGCCGCGGCGCGCGACGTGGCGATCGAATCGGCCAGGGCAAAGTCCCAGTTCCTCGCGAACACCTCGCACGAGATCCGCACGCCGATGAACGGCATCATCGGCTTCGCCCGGCTGTTGCTGGACACCCCGCTGAACCCCGAGCAGCGGGAATACGCCGGGACCGTGCTGCACAGCGCCCAGAACCTGCTCAAGGTGCTCAACGACATCCTCGACTTCTCGAAGATCGAGAGCGGCAAACTGGCCTTCGAGGACATCGAGTTCGACCTGCGGCCGCTGGTGGAGGACACCGTGGAGCTCCTGGTCGAGATCGCCCAGGCCAAGGGAGTCGAGGTGGCCACCCGCATCGACCACGCCCTGCCGGCCTCGCTGCGGGGAGACCCCGGACGGATCCGGCAGGTACTGACCAATCTGCTCGGAAACGCCATCAAGTTCACGCAGGAGGGCGAGGTGACGGTCCTGATCGACGTGCTCGAAATCCGGGCCGGCCGATGCCGCATCGCCTGCCGCGTCAAGGATACTGGCATCGGCATCGAGCCGGCCGCCCTCGGCCGGATCTTCCAGGAATTCACGCAGGCCGACGGCTCCACCACCCGGCGCTTCGGCGGCACCGGCCTCGGGCTGTCGATCTCGCGCGAACTGGCCCGTCGGATGGGTGGCGACATCGAGGTCAGCAGCGAACCGGGCCATGGGTCCACCTTCACGATGACCGCGGTCTTCGATGTGGTGAGCCCCGCCCCGACGGCGCCGTCTCCCACCCCGCTGCGGCTCCTCATCGCCGATGCCCATCCCGCCACCCGGGAGGCCTTCGAGCATGAGATGACCCGATGCGGTGCCGCCGTGACGACCGTGCCCACGGCCGCGGCGGCCCTCGACGAACTGCGTCGTGCCGCCGAATCGGCCACCCCCTTCGACGCGGCGTTCATCGCGCTCCAATTGCCCGACATGGACGGCCTGACGGTGGCCCATGAGGTGCATTGCATCGAATCGATCGCCTCGGTCCGCATCGTGCTGATCGCGGCCGTCTCGCAACGACCCGACCCCAACCTGCTCCGCACCGTGGGCATCGCCGGTCACCTCATCAAACCCTTCAAGCAATCGCGATTGCGGGAGGCGCTGCGGGCCCTGGCGGCCGGAGAGAGCCTTCTGGGGGGAACCCACATGGTGACCGACATGCCGCTGAGCCCCGGGCTGAGCGGGCGATCGCTCCGACTGTTGCTGGCCGAAGACAATCTGGTGAACCAGAAGCTGGCCGTCACCCAACTCCGCCGCCTCGGCCACAGTGTCGCCGTGGCCTCGAACGGGCGTGAGACCCTCCAGGCTCTGCTGCGGGAACCCTTCGACGCGGTCTTCCTGGACTGCCAGATGCCCGAACTCGATGGCTACGAAACGGCCCGCGAGATCCGCCGGCTCGAGGCCGATCGGAAACTGGGCAATCGCCCGCCCGCTTTCCTGATCGCCCTCACCGCCAACGCCATGGCCGGTGATCGTGAGAAATGCCTCGCGGCCGGCATGGACGAGTTTCTCACCAAACCCCTCGATCTGGACCAATTGCCCGGAGTGCTCAATCGGGCCGTCGGGATGCCGTCTCCGGAAACCGCGGCGAGCTCAGACGCTGGCCTGCTGGCGACACCACCCCGCCCTGCTGCGACCGAGACCCTGCCGATCCTCGACCCGACTCTGCTGGATTCGCTGCGGAACCTTCGTTTCGAAGGGGAACCCGATCCTGTCATCGAGATCATCGACCTGTTTCTCCGCGACACCCCTTGCCGACTCGAGGAGGCCCGATCGGCCGCGGAACGGCGCGATGCCCCCGGCGTCCAGGCCCCGGCGCACACCCTCAAAGGCAGCGCCAACAACCTGGGTGCCCGTCGACTCGGAGCCGCGGCCGGAAGCCTCGAGCAGCAGGCTTCGACCGGCCGGTGGGACCAGATCGAGCCGCTGCTGGCGGCCGTGGCCGAGGAACTGCGGCGGCTGACCCCGGAACTGGAAGCCCAGCGCTCCCGATGACAGGCGCGGATGTGGCCTCCCCGCGTGTCACTTCATCATCGACTCGATCTCTTCGGCTTCGATGGGGATGTCGGCCATGAGGTCCACCGGGCCCTTCTCGGTGATGAGCACGTCGTTCTCCAACCGCACCGCGAGGTTCTCTTCCGGGATGTAGATGGCCGGCTCGACCGTCATCACCCAACCGGGGGCGAACGGTTGTCCCATGTGGCCGAGATCGTGGACATCGAGACCGATCGGGTGGCCATTGCCATGCATGAACCACTTCTTCACCGGCTTCTTCGACGGATCGGTCACCTTCACCTTCAGATCCTTGGGCTTCAACAAGCCGAGGTCGACACACTCGCGGGCCACGAGATCCTCGGCCTCCGCCTGCCATTGGCTCCAGAGCTTGCCCGGAGTCAGGCCGGCGATGGAGGCCCGCAACACCCGGAGCACCGCATCGTAGACCTGACGTTGGCGGCGGGTGAAACGGCCGTTGATGGGGATCGTCCGCGTCAGGTCCGAATTGTAGTTGGCGTAGCTGGCGGCCACGTCGAGCAGCAGCACATCGCCGCTCCGGCAGACCTGATCGTTGTCCAGATAATGCAGGACGCAGGAATTGCGACCCGCTCCGATGATCGGATTGTAGGCGAAGCCTCCGCGGCGGCGGATGAACTCGTGGGCGAATTCCGCCTCGACCTCGCATTCATTGACCCCGGGCTCCACGAAGCGGCACACCCTCTCGAAACCGGCCCGGGTGATCGAACAGGCGTGCCGGATGAGGTCGACTTCCAGAGGGTCTTTCACCACCCGCAGCGTGTGGAGCAACGGCGCAAGCCGCCGGAATTCATGGAGCGGATAGCGGGACTGCAGGTCGCGGATGAAGCGGACATCCCGCGACTCGACCTCCACCACGGCACGCTTGTGCTCGTTGGTGTTGAGCCACACCGAGCGGGCCTCGCACATCAACCGGTGCAGCATCCGCGGGAAATCGCTCGTCCAGTGGACCGAACGGATCCCCGAAACCTCCGTGGCCTGGGGCTTCGTGAGCTTGTGTCCCTCCCAGATGGCGATGAGTTCGCTCGTCTCACGCAGGAAGATCATCTCCCGCATCCGCTCGTCTTCGGCATCCGGGAACAGCACGAGAATGGACTCTTCCTGCTCGACGCCGCTGAGGTAGAACAAATCGGTGTTGGGCACCATCCGAAGGGTTCCGTCGGCATTGGTGGGCAGCACGTCATTCGCATTGAGAATGACCATCGCCCCCGGGGGAAGCAGGGCGCGAAGCCGTTTTCGGTTCTGGACGAAGAGCGCGGACGGGATCGGAGCGTGTCTCACGCACCCTAGAGTCACCGTGCGCGCCGCCCCGTCAATCCTCCGATGATCCTCCGACCGAGTGGCGATGACGACGGCGCTCAACCCGGGCCCCGGAAGACCCTCAACTGATCGTCCGGTGGCAGTCGTCGCAACGTTTCCGAAATCGGGATGGCGGCTCCGGGAAACCGGAATTCGGGCTCCAATTCGGCCAGCGGCTGCAGGACGAATCGACGCACTTGAGCCCGGGGATGCGGCAGGGTCAGCTCCACGGAAGCGCGTGTCTCAGGTCCCCAGGCGATGAGGTCCAGATCCAGGGGCCGCGCCTCGTTGAGCACCACTTTGGGGCGCCGCCCGGCCTCGACCTCCAGGGACTGCAGGAATCGCAACATCGACTCGGGCGAGTCTCCGATCACCGGCGTCAGGATGGCCACCGCATTGAGGAACCGGGGCGAACCCGGCGGGCAGTCCATCGGGGTGCTCGTCCACAGGGAGGAACGCCGCAAGGGCCCGACCGAGACGGATTCGATGCGGTCCATGGCCCAACGGATCAGGGACTCCGAGTCTCCGAGATTGGAGCCGAAGGCGACCACGACTTGGAGCGGGGAGGCATCCATGCGCACGGGCGGATCCGGATCGACCGGAGTCCGGAATCAGTGAAGTCCGAGCACGTCCTGCATGCTGTAGATGCCGGCCGGCTTTCCGACCACCCAGGCCGAGGCACGCAGAGCCCCCTGGGCGAAGGTGTCGCGACTGCTGGCCTTGTGCGTCAACTCCACCCGCTCGCCGACCGCGGCGAAGAGCACGGTATGGTCGCCGACCACGTCGCCGCCCCGGACCGCATGGATGCCGATCTCGGACGGCGTGCGGGCCCCGACGATGCCCTGTCGGCCATGGCGCAGGGCCTCATCCAACTGGACCTTGCGGACGTCTCCGAGGATTTCCAGCAGCGTCGTGGCGGTGCCACTGGGCGCATCCTTCTTGAGGCGGTGATGGGTCTCGATGACCTCGAGATCGAAGGAGGGGCCGAGGATCTCGGCCGCCTTGCGGGTCAGCCAGAAGAGGGTGTTCACCCCGGTCGAATAGTTCGAAGCCCACACCATCGGGATCCGGCTCGCCGCCGACCGGATGGCGGCCTTCTCGGCCTCGCTGTGGCCGGTGGTGCCGATGACCAAGGCCTTGCCCTGGGCGGCGCACAACGAGGCCACGCCAGCGGTGGCATCGTGATGGGTGAAATCGATCACCGCGTCGGCCTGGGGCAGCACGGCGGCCAGATCATCCCCGACATCCAACCCGGCCACGACCTGCAGTCCGGGATGGTCTTTCGCACACGACAGCAGTGCCTGACCCATCCGCCCCCGGGAACCATTGATGATGATGCGCGTCACGAGCCCGACCCTATCGCCAAGGCCCGCCTCGGACAAGAAGGCCATTGACCCCGCCAGACCCACCATCGCCGGGTTGACCAGGCAAGGCATCGAGTCGTGCCGGGGGCCTTCCGGTTGGCCATGGTTCCGGGGTTGGTGTTGAATGCCGCCGATTCATGAGTGCCCCCGGAGCCCCATTGAGCCCCATCCCGCCATCCTTGCGCTGGGCGGGGCGCGCGCTGGGCTGGATCGCGGTGATCGGCTTCTGGGTCTTCCGGGCTGTCGACGGAAACCCCGACTCCCCGCTGGGAGCCCCCCTGCTGCTGGGAGTCTTCTGGCTGGCCGTCGCCCTCGAGACCCATCGCTGGCTGCCCACGCAGAACACCGTAGCTGCGGCCCTGCTCATGTCGGCGGTCGGCGGGCTCCTGTCGCCCGTGGAAGCCGGTCGTTCGAAGACCGGATTCGCGTTGGAGGTGCTGATCGGGTTCTCCCACATCCTGAGCAGTCGGGGATTGATCCGCTGCCTGCTGCGGCCGTGGCGTACCCATCCCCGATACGGCGTGGGCGTGCTCGGGGCGACAGCGCTGCTGGCGGGTGTGTCGGTGGACCTGTCGCGGATCGCCGTCGGGCAGGCGCCTTCGATCCCGGCTCTGGGGATTCAACCGCTGATCACCGGACTCGCACTCCTGTCGGGCACGGTGTGGCTTCTGGTCAAGAAACCCGTCCGCGAGGTGCCCAACCCGCACCCGGCCGGTCTCTGGATTCTCCTGAGCGGGTGCCAGTGTCTTGCTTTGGCCCGGACGGGACATCCGGCCGCCGCCGCGGTCGCCGGTGGCATGAGCACCTTGGGGCTCCTCGGGCTCGGGTGGACGCTCCGACGGGAGGGGCTCCGCGCTCAGTGAGTCGTGGAGCCGGGGTCGGGGGCGAGGTTGGGTTCAGAAGCCGCCGATCCGATCCGGACCAGCAGGACCCGCGCGACCCTCAGGCCGTCCAACTCGCACACCGTCAGCCGATGGGCACCCAGAGGCACCGAATCGCCCATCTTGGCGAACCCACCCAACTGTTCGGTCATCCAGCCCCCGACGGTATGGACCTCCGAATCGTCCACCGATTCTTTGACCAGTTCCGACAGTTCGAAGAGCGGAAGGGAGCCCTCGAGCCGCCACTGACCGTCGCCCAGCGCTTCGATGCGCGGCTTCTCCTGATCGAATTCGTCCTGGATCTGCCCGACCAACTCTTCGAGGACATTCTCGAGGGTCACCATGCCGACGGTGCTGCCGTACTCGTCGACCACCACCGCCAAATGGAGTCGGCGGTCGAGGAAGAGCTGCAGCAACCGGTCGAGCCGTGCCGTCTCCGGGACATAGATCACAGGTTTGGAGCTGGCCCTGAGATCGGCCGCCGAGCCGCCCGCGTCGCGACGCAGGTAGATGTCCTTGATGTGCACCACTCCGATCAACCGGTCGAGATCTCCCCCGTCGCTCAACGGGAAACGGGAATAGCGGGTCTCGTCGGCCAGGCGGAGGCAATCGCCGATCGGCGACCGGAGATCCAACGCCACGATCTCGCGGCGTGGACGCATCACCTCACGAACACGCCGGCGCCCCAGATCGAGGGAGTTCTGGACGATCTCCCGGGCCAGAACCGAACTGCCGCCCGCGGCCAACGTGGAGCCCAGCATCAACCGCAACTCCTCTTCGGAGTGCACTTCGCCATGACCGGCCGACTCGATCCCCAGCCGCTGCAGAACCCAGAGCGAGGTCCAGTTCAGCACCCAGATCAACGGGTAGGTCAGAATATAGAACCAATGGAGCGGATAGGCCACCCACAGCGACGACGGCAAGGGTCGCTTGATGGCGATGAATTTGGGGGCCTGTTCGCCCACCACGACATGGAAGAAGGTCACGACCATGATGCCCACCGAGGCCGAGAGCAGGTGGCGGAGGTGGGCCGACTGGAGTTGGAACCATCCGAAGACCGGTTCGAGCAGCGCGGCAAAGACCGGCTCGGCGACCCATCCGAGGGCCAGGCTGGCCAGGGTGATGCCCAACTGGCAGGCACTGAGGTAGCCGTCGAGGTGAGCCAGGATGTGGCGCACCATCCCTGCACGCCGGTGGCGTCGTTGGATGTACCCCTCCAACTGGGTGTCTCGGATCTTCACCAGCGCGAACTCGGCGGCGACGAAGAACCCGTTGAAAGCCACCAGTGCCAAGGCCAACGCCAGTTTTCCCAACACCTCGAGCAGCGACGACGATTCGCTCATGACTGGACCTCCAGAAACAGCGCCCCCAACACATCGGACAAGGTCACGATGCCCATCTCGACCCCGCCGGCACCGCGCACGATCGCCAGATGCTCTCCCGAACGCTGGAAGGCCCTGAGGGCTTCTTCGATGCGCATGGAATCATCGAGGAACAGAGCCGGGCGCAGCCAGTCCCGCGCGGTCTTGCGCCGGTGATCGGGCTCCGAATACAGCACATCCTTGAGGCTGACGATGCCCTCGACCCGACGCCCCGATCCTGTGCCGGTCCACACGGGCATGCGCGTGCGCCCCTCCCGGCGGCAGAGGTTCAGGATCTCCTCGACCGTCGCGGAGGACGGAATCGATTGGGCCGAATCCAGCGGCTTGGCCACCCGGGAGAGGGTCAGGTTCTGGGCATCGATCACCCGGTTGATCAGAGAGCGTTCGGTCTTGGACAACTCACCGGTGCTCGATTGGATCAGGGCCTTGAGTTCGTCGCGGTTGGCGAACAACCGGCCACTGAGGGCCCGGTCGCCGGTGATCCACAGCAGGGCCTGAGCGAAGCGACCGACCAGGAACACCGCGGGCGAGAGCATCCAGTGGACGGCCGCGAAGACCGGCAGCAGCAGCAGGCAAAGCCGGTTGGGCATGCGTTGGAACAGGCGCTTGGGAAACAACTCGCACACCAGATAGATCGCCAGGCCGGTCGCCAGCAACATCGGCCAGAGGGTCCAGTCGCGCCCGCGCGACCACACCTGAAGATCCTGCCAGATCAGGGCCACCGCCGCGAAATTGGCCATCGTGTTGCCCACGAGGATGGTCCAGAGGAAATCCTCGGGACGATCCATGTAGGCCAACAACCGTCGCGCATTGCCGCTGCCCGCACGAGCCCGCTGGCGGACCCGGAGCCGGCTGAGGGCGAAGACCCCGGCCTCCATGCCCGAAAGGAAGAACGACACCAGCAACCAGCCGGCGATCGAGATGCCGTGCCACAGTTCGTGAGTCACAGCGCGGCCTCCGTTTCCACCAGGAGTTCCCGGATCCGCCGTTCATCGGCCTGACGGACGGTGATCCGCAGCCCCTGATGGCGGAACACGTCGCCGACGGACGGCACGACATCGGCAAGCCACAGGACCAGGCCGGCCAGCGTCTCCACCTCGTCGGGAGGATTCAGAGCCGCATATTCGCGCCGGAAATCCTCCAGGCGCATGGCCCCGTTGACCCGCCAGCGACCGGGGGCCAGCCGCTCGAAGACGAACCCCTGGGCCTCGCCCTCCCGTCGGATGGGTCCGACGACCGAAACCAGGATGTCTTGAAGGGTGAGCAGGCCGGCGGTGCTCCCATATTCGTCCAACACGATGGCGACACCCCGGTGCTGGCGCTGCATCGACTCGAAGAGCTTGAGCAGATTCATGCTTTCCGGGACGAACGACGGGAACTCCATCGCCATGAACAGGTCGGCATCCGAATCGAGCAGCAGGGTCCGGGTGTTGAGGACCCCGACCACGTTGTCCGGGGATTCGTCGTACAGGGGGATCCAGTGGTGCCCCGATTTCCGGGCCTCGGCCACCATCTGATCCATGGGCAGGTCGTCGCGCAGGAGCACCATCCGGGCCCGCGGCTGCATCACATCCCGGGCGGTCCGCTGATCGAGCGAGAGCACCTGCAACAGGATCTCCTTCTCGCCGGCGCCGAGGGTGCCTTGTTGATGGGCCAACTCGATGAGGTCGGCATACTCGTCATCGGACACCCCCGTCTGGAGCTTCACCGACCGGGGCACCAGGCGTTCCACGACGCCATCCACCCACACCTGGGCGACTTTCCGGACGGGCCGGGTCAGGCTGACGAAGAGCCACAGGGGTTCGGCCACCCGGAGAGCCCAGATCTCGGGATTCCGCACGCCGAGCGCCTTGGGGGTGACCTCGCAGGTCAGCAACAGCAGCAGGAGTCCCGCGGCGACCCAGCCCAATCCGGGAATACCCGGATCGAGGGCGAGCCCACCGCCCACGGTGAGGGCCACCAACAGCGCATTGGACAAGGTGTTGCCCAATGCGATGGCCGCCAGCACATCGGAGGGCTGGGCCAGAAGCGCCCCCACCCGATCACTGCCCCGGCGACCCGATTCGACGAGACGGCGGGCCCGCCAAGTGCCCAACGAAAAGAGGGCCGACTCGGCGAGCGCGAAAAAGCAGCTCGCGGCGACCAGCGCCAGGAGCACGAGCAACGGGGTTGTGGGCAATGCGGCCAACTCAATCCATCGACTCCCAAAAGCGCTCCGGATTCAATCCCAGAGGTGCCGCAAGGCGGCGGCGGGCATTCCAGGTCGCCGGGCAACTTCCCATTTCCACAAGAATCCGTATCGTCGTTCCATGCGAACCGTCGTGTACCCGGGCAGCTTCGATCCGATCACCAACGGCCACCTCGATGTGGTCCAACGGGCCGCCAAGATGTTCGATCGGGTCATCCTCGCCGTGGCCCGCAACGAGGGGAAGCACCCGCTGTTCAGCCTCGATGAACGCAAGCGGATGGCCCTCTCGGCCGTGGCCAATCTGGGCAATGTGGTGGTGGAGACCTTCGAGGGGCTGCTGGTCGACTACGTGGTGCATCACAAGGCCTGCGCCGTGGTTCGAGGCCTCCGGGCGGTGAGCGATTTCGAATTCGAATTCCAGCTGGCTCTGATGAACCGCAAGCTCAACGAGAACGTCGAGACCGTGTTTCTCATGCCGAAGGATTCCTACTCGTTCCTCAGTTCCCGCCTGGTGAAAGAAGTGGCCCGCCTCAAGGGCGATGTCTCGCCATTCGTCCCGTCGGAAGTCGTGGAAGCGCTCCGCACGCGGCTGAACGCCTCCAACGACTGACGGTTCGGGAACCCGGGTCCGCCGCCCCCGGAGCGGACCGATCGTGAAGGATTTTCCCGATGGCAGAACACCCGGCCCTGGCCGGCTTTAGTCCGTATTTGTCCGTCAGGCGCGGGCCCAATGGCCCCGGTGACCGACTCCGTGCCGGGATCGGCCTTGTGCCCACCCCGGGCCTATCACCTCGATCGCCTGCCATGCGCCCCATCCACCGCATCCACCAACGCTGGACTCGATCCCGGAGGGTCCGCACACTACCGCCATGAATTCCCCGACGGCTGGTTTCCTCGCCCTGGCGACCCTCGCGCTTCCGATGTGGGCGGGCGAACCGAGATCCCTCTTCGACGGCAAGACTCTCCGAGGCTGGGAGGGTGATCCGAAGATCTGGTCGGTCCAGGACGGCGCGATCACGGCCGGCCGTGTCGACCAACGCGCCCAGCGCAACGAGTTCCTGGCGAGCACCCGCAGCTACACCAATTTCGTCCTGCGCCTCCAGTTCAAGATCGAAGGCACCGAGGGATTCGTGAATTCCGGTGTCCAGATCCGCAGCGAGCGCATCCCCAACCACCACGAGATGGTGGGGTATCAGGCCGACATCGGCGAGGGCTGGTACGGGGCGCTATACGACGAATCCCGACGGAACACCATCCTCGCCAAGCCCGATCCGGAGACCGTCAAGAAGGCGGTGAAACCCGGCCAATGGAACCACTACGAGATCCGGGCCGACGGAAATCGGGTGGTCTTGAAGATCAACGGCATCCAGACCGTGGACTACACCGAGAAAGACCCCAAGGTCTTGCCGCACGGCAAGGTCGCCGTGCAGATCCACGGCGATGGCAAGACCCGGGTGCAGTTCAAGGACATCAGCCTCGAAGAATTGCCCTGAACTCCGCCAGCGGCTCCGGAGTTCCGGACGGCGGGCCGTGCCCGATTCCGGCCCCCTGAAACGCCCATCGACTCCACAAACGCAACAGGCCGTAGGAATCCCTACGGCCTGTTGTTTGAGTCGAATCCGAGGACCGGCTTGAACCCGCCTCTCGGTGACTGGTCAGTCTTCGCCGGGCTCCAAGGGCGGACGCACTCCGTACTTCTTCTTCAGCGCTTCGACCTGGGCCAGCGGCTTCATGCCGCCCGTGCACGTCGGATCGGACAGCGAAGCCGCGGCCGCGCAAACACCGGTGAGCAGCGACTTTTGCAGATCCCAACCCTCATGGAGCCCCAGCAACACGCCGGCGGCGAAGGCGTCACCCGCGCCGGCTGAACCGGCGATGGCCTTGGCCGGAACCTTGAGTGAGGGCTGCCAGTGGTCTTTGCCATCACGAGTGCGGGCGAAGCACCCCTCCGGGAAATGGATGACCACCAATTCTTTGACGCCGAACTGGAGGATCGCCCCGGCCGCATGACGCAACGACACGGTGTCCAGGACCCCTTCTTTGCGGATGCGGAAACCGGTGACCATGCCGGCCTCGTACTCGTTGATGATCGCGTAATCGCAATGCTTGAGGGCCGGCGTGACCACGGTCTTGAAGCGGTCGCCCGTTTCGCTGACCACGTCGATGCTGGTCTTCAGACCGGCCGCCTGGGCCGCGGCCAGGAGTTTGGCCGCCGCGGTGGTGCCGTCTTTGGCCACCACGTCCAACTTGTCGAGGAGCAGCAGATAGCCCAGATGGAAAATGCGGGCCTTGATCTTGGAGAAATCCAGTTCCTTGCCGTCCCAGAGCGCATTGGCTCCGCGATAGTGGAAGAAGGTTCGCTTGCCGTTCGACTGCACCGTGAACACGTCGGTGTAGCTCGTGTCGGCCTCGGCGGTGGCCTTCAGGTAACGCGTGTCGATCTTGTGCTTCGCACAATCCTCGAGGATGGAGGCCCCCAGCGCGTCTTTACCCACCAGACCGGTTCCGAGCAGCGGGAACTCGACCCCCATCTTGGCCAGATCCAGCAGCACATTGTAGGGAGAACCTCCCGTACCCTGATGTTGGCTCTTGATATTGGCCAGCTGCTCGAGCCCGGGGTAGGCGTCGACGATCTTGACCCGGTCGATGATCCAGTTGCCGCCGGCAAGGATGCCGGAGCGCTTGGAAACGGAATTGCTCTTCATCGGAAATGGAAACGGCGGTGCAGGAACGACAATTGAACAACAACAGCCTACACCGGCCGGGTCACGGTTGTCTCTAAGGATTTCTGCAGCGCCGGTCTCAATGGCGGGGTCCAGCGCCTCCCGGAGAAGCCCCGCGCCTCCTGAACCTCGACCGGCCGGCCTCACCGACCGACTGGGGAACTCCGCGAAAAAAAGCGATCCTCGCGGGGCGACGACTCTTGTGTGGAGCGCCAAAACCCACCTAGTCTCACCGAAGACCCCTGCTCTGGCCTATGCGATTGCCCCCGACATTCTGGATGGCCGCCCTCTGTGTGGGCGTGTGCCTTCACCGCATTCCCTCTGCGCATGCGGCCGAGCGCGCCTCCGACAAGCCGATCCCGCCGTCGCCCCAGACGCCCGCCATCCGATCGCTCCGACTCGAACCGAAGCAGCTCGTTCTCGCCGATGGCCGCGACTCCCGGAAAGTGCTGGTCTTGGGTGAAGTCGCCGACGGCTCCTGGATCGATCTCACGGCCGTCGCCCAGCTGAAACCCGATTCGAAGGCGCTTGCCGCCGATGCCGACGGCTATCTGAGCGGACTGCAGGCCGGAAAATCCACCGTCACCGTCACTGCCGCCGGCAAGAGTGCGCGCCTCGAAGTCGAAGTGCGCACCCTCACCTCACCCGAAGTGGGCTTCGTCCGGGATGTCGAACCCATCCTGAGCCGGGCCGGCTGCAACTCGGGCCCCTGCCACGGGTCGGCCAAGGGGAAGAACGGCTTCAAGCTCGCGCTCCGCGGATATGATCCGGAGTACGACTACCAGGTCCTGGTCAACGACCTGAGCGGCCGCCGCTTCAACCGGGTCCACGTCGACGAGTCCCTGATGCTCCAAAAGCCCTTGGGCGATGTCCCCCACGAAGGCCGTCAGGCGCTGGTGCCCGGTTCCCGCTATCACAAGACCCTCCGCCAGTGGATCGCCGAAGGCGCCCGCTTCCAGGAAGTGGCTCCCCACCGCCCCCAGCGCATCCAGGTCCTTCCTGAGAAGGTCGAACTCGACCTGCCCGGACGCCGGCAGCAACTCCTCGTGATCGCGACCTACCCCGATGGATCGACCCGCGACGTCACCCGCGAGGCGATCCTGAGCAGCAACAACGAAGAGATCGCCCTTGTGCAGAGCAACACGGTCATCCCGCTGCGGCGGGGTGAGATGGCCGTGCTGGTGCGCTATGAGGGCCTGTACGATGCCCGCGAGGTCACGGTCATGGGAGATCGCACCGGGTTCCGATTCGCCGCGATGCCGGAGTACAACTTCATCGACCGCGCGGTGAACGCGAAGCTCGAACGCCTGAAGATCAACCCCAGCGACCTGTGCAACGATGCCGAGTTCATCCGACGGGTCACCCTCGATATCACCGGTCAACCTCCGACCGTCGAGGCGGTGCGCGCCTTCCTCGCAGACCCCACCGAATCCCTACGGAAGCGCGAAACGCTGGTCGACAGCCTCATCGGATCCAACGCGTACTCGGAATTCTGGGCCAACAAGTTCGCCGACCTGCTCCAATGCAACTCCGAGAACCTGGGCAAGAAAGGGGTTTGGGTGTTCCGGGGATGGATCCGGGATCAGTTCGCCCAGAACCGCCCCTTCGACGCCTTCACCCGCGACCTGATGCTGGCCAAGGGGAGCACGTTCGAGAACCCGGCCGGCAACTACCTCAGGGCCCTACGCGACTCGGGCAAGATGACCGAGGACATCTCCCAGACCTTCCTGGGCGTCCGGTTCAACTGCAACAAATGCCACGACCACCCCTTCGAGCGGTGGACCCAGAACCAGTATTACGAATTCGGCGCCTTCTTCGCCCAGGTGGCCTTCAAACCCGGCACCCTGGGTCGCGACCACCTGATCCGGGGCAATGAGACCTACGCTCACGACCAGGTCTCCGAGGAGATCGTCTACCACAACGATCAGGGCGGCGAGGTCAAGCACCCCAAGAACGACGCCGTGGTCCCGCCCCGGGTTCCCTATGGCGAGAACCGCGCCATCACCGCCGGTGAAGATCGCCGTGAGGCCTTCGCCGCTTGGCTCACCTCCAAGGACAACCCGTACTTCGCCAAATCCACGGCGAACCGATTCTGGAGCTACTTCTTCGGACGCGGGATCATCGATCCGGTGGATGATATCCGGGCCGGAAATCCCGCCAGCAATCCCGCGCTCCTCGAGGCGTTGACCGCGCGGTTCGTGGCCGAGGGGCATGACGTGCGGAAACTCATCCGCCACATCGTGACCTCACGGACCTATCAGCTGAGCATCGTCCCGAACCGGTGGAACGAAGACGATCTGGTCAACTTCTCGCATTCCCTGCCCCGTCGTCTGAGTGCCGAGCAGCTCCTCGATTCCATCGCCGTCGCCACGGGGCGTCCGCTGCAATTCTCCAACCTGCCCGACGGGATGCGCGCCGCGCAGCTGCCCGACGGCATGGTCAGCGGCAACGACTTCCTCACGCTCTTCGGACGCCCCAAGCGCCAGAGCGCCTGCGAATGCGAACGCAGCAGCAATGTCACGCTGTCGCACGCTCTGAACCTCATCAACGGCAAGACCCTCGGCGAATGCGTCAACCGGTCCGACAACCGCTTCGCCCGCCTGGTCTCCGAACAGGCCGACGACCGGAAGGTCATCGAAGAGATCTACCTCGGTTGCCTCTGCCGACTTCCGACCCAGAAGGAATTGTCCTCGATCCGGTTGGGTGAGGGAGCCCAACGCCTCGAAGGCGCCCAGGATCTGGCCTGGGCGTTGATCAACAGCCCGGCCTTCCTCTTCAATCGCTAGTCCGCCCCCGGAACCCCGAAACCTTCCCACTCATGATCTCCATCCCCGGTCTTTCTGGCGCCACCTGCGACGGCTTCAATCGCCGCGAATTCATGCGGCTCGGCGGTGCCGGCCTGCTCGGCCTCAGCCTGGCCGACATCCTCCGCCTTCAGGCCGAACAACCCAAGGGCACCGGACCGGCGCCCGGCCAACCCAAGAACGGCTGGGGATCGGCCAAGCAGGTGCTCATGATCTACCTGCAGGGCGGCCCGAGCCACATCGACATCTGGGATCCGAAACCCGACGCCCCCTCCAACGTCCGCGGCGATTTCAAGCCCATCCGCACCAAGGTGCCCGGCATCCAGCTCAGCGAAGTGATGCCCAAGCTGGCGCAGCAGATCGACCGGGCCACGCTCATCCGTTCGATGAGCTACACGCCGGCCGGACTCTTCAACCACACGGCGGCGATCTACCAGATCATGACCGGCTACACGCCGGACCGCGTCTCGCCCTCGGGTCAGCTGGAACCGCCGGCCCCGAACGACTTCCCCCACATGGGAGCGCAGATCGCCCGCCTCAAACCGCTCGACATCCCGATGCTGCCCTTCGTGATGCTGCCGCGCCCGCTGCAAGAATCGAACGTCATCGGCAAGGGAGGCACGGCCGGTTTCCTGGGTGCCGCCTACGACCCCTACTATTTTTATCAAGACCCGGCCAAGGGCATCAACCTCGACGACCTCACTCTGCGCAAGGAAGTCAGCAAGGAACGTCTCGATCGCCGATCCACCTTGCTCAAGGCGGTCAACGACGCCATGCCCGAGATGGAGAAGGCCGTCGAGAAATACGCCCTCGACCGCTACTACCAGAAGGCCTTCGACCTCGTGAGCAGCGGCCGGGCCCGGGACGCCTTCGACCTGGCCAAGGAAAAGGACACCCTCCGCGACAAGTACGGACGCCACACCTTCGGACAGGGCCTGCTATTGGCGCGGCGCCTGTTGGAATCGGGTACCCGTTTCGTGCAGATGAACTGGCCCGCCGTGGCCAATGGCGACCCGACCGTCGACGCCTGGGACACCCACGCCGCCAATTTCGGTCCGCTGCGCAATTTGCACTGCCCCAAGCTGGATTCGGGTCTCAGCGCCCTGCTGGAGGATCTCGACGAGCGGGGCCTGCTCAAGGAGACCCTCGTGGTGGCCCTCGGTGAATTCGGACGCAGCCCCCGGTTGGGCGTGAGCACCAGCGGCAACACCAACTCGCCCGATGGTCGCGACCACTGGCCCTATTGCTACACGGCCCTCATCGCCGGGGCCGGCATCCGGCGCGGAGCCCTGTACGGCAAATCGGATGCCACCGGGTCGTCTCCCATCGAGACCCCGGTGCACCCGACCCAGATCGTGGCCACGGTGTACCACGCGCTGGGCATCGACCCGCACACCATCGTCATGAACCACCTGAACCAACCGCGCGAACTGGTCCAGGCCGAACCGGTCACCGCCCTCTTCGGCTGAAGCACCCCTCCTGCCCGAAGCCCGATCCCACGACGGTTCCGATCGACCCCACGGACGCACTCCTGTTTTCATGAGACCCACTCTGGCCCTGGTGGCTGCCTTGCTGTCGCTCTCAGGCATCCTGGCCGCACAGCCGGCCCCCAAACTGGATTCCGCTTCGGTGAGTTGGCTCCAACGGGGATCCACCCAGCAGGTCACCCTCAAAGGCGAGGCCCTGAGCGGAATCACCGCGGTGCTCATCAACAGCCCCGGGATGGACAGCTCCGGGATGTCTGCGACACCAGCGGCTCCCTCGACTCCGGCCGTCACTCTCGAAGGATCCGGAAGCGGCCTGTCCAGCGCCCCGGCCAACTCCGGTCAAACCCTCACGCTCCGATGTGTGGTTTCCGCCGACGCGGCCCTGGGTCCCCGGGAACTCCGCGTCGCCGGTCCTGACGGCGTGTCGAACCCGCTCACCCTCCAGGTGAGCGACCTCCTCGAAATTGCCGACCCCAAGACCCACAGCACCCGGGCGAGCGCCTTCTGGATGCCGCTGCCCGCCGCCCTCTCCGGGGTGATCAGCACCAATGCCGAGTCGGACTTCTTCCGGTTCAAGGCCCAGGCCGGCAAAACCCTGCTCTTCGATGTGCAGGCCAATCGCACCGGATCCCCTCTCGATGCCAACCTCATCCTGCGCGACTTGGACGGCAAGGAACTGCAGCGCAGCGAAGATGTCCACGGCCTCGACCCCTTCATCGAGTTCACCCCCAACGCCGACGGGGAGTACCTCCTCGAACTCCACGACCTGCGCTTCCAGGGCGGTGCCGACTACCGCTACCGTCTGGTCGCCGGGCGGCTACCTTATCTCGAATCCCTCTTCCCCTACGGCGGCAAGCGGGGTGCTTCGGTGGAGTTGCAGTGGATCGGCAAGAATCTGGAAGGCGTCGAGACCCTGCCGGTTCAAATCGCCGAGGGGGCATCGCTCGGGCGTCAGGAGGTTCGGGCCCGGACGCCTCTGGGGTTTTCCAATCCCGTGGGCTTCGAGGTGGGCGACCTGGAGGAATCCCTGGAAACCGAACCCAACAACACCCCGGATCAGGCCCAGAACCTGACCCTGCCCCGGGTCGTCAATGGGCGCATCGGAGCTGAAAAGGATGTGGACACCTTCCGCTTCAAGGCCGCGGCCGATCAGAAGTGGGTCATCGAAGTCCGGGCCCGCTCTCTGGGATCCCGCCTCGACGGGCTGCTCACCCTCTCCGATACCAACGGAACGGTCCTGCAGCGCAATGACGATGCTTCGGGGCCGGATGCCCGCATCGAGTTCGATGCCAAAAAAGACACCGAATACCGGGTCAGCCTGCGCGACCTCACCCACCGCGGGGGCGATCGCTTCGGCTACCGCATGAGTTTCATGGCCCCCGATTCGAAGCCGGATTTCGGGGTGCGCACGACCGGGGGCCGGTTCCGGGTCGCCCGCGGAGGGTCCGTCGCCATCCGCTGTGAGGTGGATCGACGCAATGGCTTCGACGGCTTGGTCCGTGTCGAGCCCGAGGGGCTTCCGCCCGGCGTCTGGGCTCCGCCGCTGATCCTCGGCCCCGGCACGTCCGTCGGATGGTGGGTGATCTCGGCCAACACCGACGCGCCCCTGGGTTACACGGCGCTTCAGGCCCGTGGTGTCGGCGACCACCAGGGCAAACCCATCCGCCGTTCCGTGCAATTCTCCGAGAGGGCGTGGATCACGGTGCTCCCGGCGGTGCCGTTCGACGTGAGCGTGGCCCCGGCCAGCGTGACGGCCGAACAGAATGCCGCCACCGCCCTCGAGGTCCGTGTCAACCGACAGGCCGATTTCGACGGGGAAGTCCGGATCCTGGCCGAGGACCTCCCGGGCGTCTCGATTCCCGCCGTCACGGTTCCGGCCGGTCAATCCCGCACCCGACTCCCGCTGCAAGTCGCCCAGAACGGCGAGGCGGGAGTGCGGCTGGTCATGGTCCGGGCCGAGGCCACGGTGAAGGGGCAAACCCTCACCACCCATGCCACGGCGCCGGTACCGCTGACGGTGCAGCCGATCCCGATGTTCCTCACGGCCATGCTGCCCGGGTCCCCCTTCTTCCGCACAGACCCGGTCCGCTTGTCGGCCGTGGCCTTGCCCGAGGGCACCCGATCCGAGGCCAATCAAACCCAGTTCGTGGTGAAGGTCGACCGGCGCGGATTGACGGGTGAGATCGCGCTGCGCCTCGAAGACCTGCCCCAGGGCGTCCAAGCCCAGGTGTCGCCGATCCTCACCAACAAGACCGAGGCCACCATTCAATTGACGGTTTCGCAGCTGGCCCAGACCGGCAAAGAGCACCAATTCCGCGTCGTGGCCAGCGCGACTCATCAAGACCGCCTCTGGCGTCAGAAGACCCAGCCCATCCATCTGACTCTCACCGCGCCCGAATCCGAACCCGGCACCGCAACCACCAAGCCGGCCGCCAAGCCAGCCACCGAACAGGCCAAGCCATGAAATCCCACCCGTTTGCCACCCTCACCCGGTCTCTAGCCTGGAGCCTGATCGCCTCGAGCACCCTGATCGCAGCCGAGGCGCCGGTCTCCTGGTGGCGCGACGTGACCCCTCTTTTCAAGCGGTCCTGCAATGGGTGTCACAACCCCAACAAGCTCAAGGGCGAGGTCGACACCTCCACCTTTGCCGGCCTGATGAAACCCGGCAAACACGGTCCGAATCTCACCCCGGGAAATCCGGCCCAATCGCTGCTCATCACCTCCATCACCGGCAAGGAACCCGACATGCCCAAGGAGGGCGAGGCGCTCTCGGCCGCCGAGGTGGCGCTGATCACCCGCTGGATCCAGGAAGGGGCCAAGGACGACACTCCGGCCGACGCCTATTCCACCCGTCTCAAGGAACCGCCCGCCTACGCACTGCCGCCGGTCATCAGCGCCCTCGATGTGTCTCCCGACGGCTCCCGGCTGGCGGTGGCGGGGTATCACGAGGTGCTTCTGATCGACACGGCCTCCTGGGCATTGACCGCCCGTCTCCTGGGTGACTCGCCCCGCATCGAATCGGTCGCGTTCTCACCGGACGGAAAGTCGCTGGGTGTCAGCGGTGGCGCTCCGGCGCGATTCGGTGAAGTGCAGGTCTGGACTGTCTCCGACGCCCGGCAAACCCAGGCCCTTCGCCTGACCACCGACTCGCTCTTCGGACTCTCCTGGTCCCCCGATGGCACCCGCATCGCCACCGGTGGGGCCGACAAGAGCGTCCGGGTCACCCGCATCTCCGACGGCAAGGAATTGGTGAAGTTCGACAACCACGGTGACTGGGTCTTCCGGACCACCTGGGTCGCCGAGGGAACCCGTCTCCTGAGCGCCAGTCGGGACCGGGCGATGAAACTCATCGACGCCACGAACGGTCAGTTCATCGACGACGTGAACAAGTTGCTCGAGCCCATCGACTGCATGGTGCGGCATCCGCGCGAGGAGTGGGCGGCCTATGGCGGCGCCGAGGGCGGTCTCCGGATCTACAAGGCCAAGGAGAACCAGGATCGGACCTCGGGCAACAACGACGTGAACCTGGTGCGGGAATTCGAACGGCAACCGGGCCCGGTGCACGCGGTGGCCTTCAGCGCCGACGGCTCCCTCCTGGCCGCCGGCAACACCGGCCGTGAGGTCCGCGTGTATGACACCGCCACCGGCAAGAAGCGGGCGACCCTGTCCGGCCATGCCGGATCGGTCTTCGCCCTGAAGTTCTCACCCGACGGCCAGCGCCTCTACACCGCCGGCTTCGAAGGCATCATCCGCGTCTTCGATCCCGCCTCGGGAAGCCTGCAGGCCATTTTCTACCCGGTGCCGATCACCCCGGTCCGCCAGACGGCCCAGAACTGAATCGGAGGCAACCGCGATACGACACTGCCGCGTGACACGGACCCCTTGAGGGCGCACCTTGACCAGTCCACCGGGGAAACTTCCATCCCGAGGACTCAGCGAACCTCCGACTCCATCCATCCCATGGGCGACCGATCCCCGAAAGACAACCAGAAGAAGACCGGCCAGAAACAGGCCAAGGCCACCTCGGCCGATCAGAAGAAGAAGGCCCAGATCGCCGCGAAGGCTGCGAACTCGGGCAAGAAGAAGTAACCCTCGTTCCGTCGAGCCCCGTCCGCACGCTCGCCGTCGGACGGGCCTCCTGCCACGATGCCGGCATTGCAGACACCTCTCCCCGACCACTACGCGGCGCTGGGCCTCCATCGCCGCTGCACCGCTGACCAGATCCGCACGGCGTACCGGTTGCTCGCCAAGCAGCACCATCCGGACCTCAACGGCGGCTCGGCGGAGTCGCTGGCGCAGACTCGGGCTCTCAATGCCGCTCACGAAGTCCTCGGTGATCCCGAGCGGCGGGCCGCCTACGATCGGGAACGGGCTTCGGCGGAGACTTCAAACCGGCCGGTGCGCTCCGCCCGCATCCAGAAGAACCTCGCCCAAGACGTCCTCCTGCGACTCGACGACCTGGTGCGCGGCACCCGATTGGAGGTCCGCGTGCAGGATCCCGCCAATCCCGACGGACCTGAGACTTATCTCCTGGAGGTGCCGCCCCACACGGCACCCGGCGCCCGATTTCGCATCCCCCGGGAAGGTCATTTCCAGGGCGGCCTCGTCACCGTCCGCGTCAAAGCCCGACCCGACCCCCGATTCAAGGTGCGGGGCGCCGACCTGCGATGCGACTTGAGGATCAGCACCGACCGGGCTTCCAAAGGCGGGTCGGAGACCGTCCGCGGCCTCTTGGGGACCTTGCGAGTCGCCATCCCGCCCGGAATCGGGCGAGGCGAGGAGATCGAGATCCCGGGCGAAGGACTGCCCAAGGCGCACGGAGGACGAGGTTCCTTGAAGGTCCGGATCGATTATCGCCCGGACATCCGGATCACCCGGACCTCGGGTACACGGCGGAACGGATGACTCGGAGGAACGGATGACTCGGAGGAACGGATGACTCGGAGGAACGGGAACCGCGGTCGGAACTAAGCGCGCCGCTTCGAGCACCCCACCCCACCGCAGCTCACTTCATCGGCACGCCCGGCTCCTGTCGACCGTTGGTCGTCAGAATCTGGAAGTGGTGCACCCCGGCGGCCAGCGGATGGTCGCTCGTCCAGACGATCTTGCGATCGCGGTTCAACTCCACCATCGAGATCCCCTGATTGGCGGCGTGACTCCCGACCACGGTGTTGCCATTGGCCAACCGCTGGGAGCCGCAGGGATCCTTGAACAGGCCGCCCACATCGTCATTGGTGACCTTCCAGGCGATCTGCCCCGATGGGGTGAACTCGGCCACCTTGTTGCCGTGGGTCAGGGAAACCAGCGTGTTGCCGTTGTCCAGGCGGATGGCGGTGAACGGCCAGTTCTCCGCAGGCCGTCCGCCCAGTTCGCCGAGATCGGTCCTCAGCGTGTTCACGATCTGTCCGTCCGGGGTGTATTCCTTGACGGCGAAGGCCAACAGGTGAGGCACCAGGTAGTTCCCGTTCTTCAACTGCCGGGCCATGCGGGTCTGCATGTGGGCGTTTTCGGTCTCCGGCTTCAGTGGAGTCTCGTGGACCACCGAACCCCGACCATCGACCTCCAACAAGCGGGGCCGTTTGCCCAACTCCGTGACCAACGTGTTGCCATTGTACAACCGCTGCACGGTGCCGATCTCGGAGTTGTCGGCATGGCGGGTGTACGAGAAGACCACCTGCTTGGCCGGAGTTACCTCCTCGACCCGATCCGACCAGGCCAAGAGCGCATTGCCGTTGGGCAGCACGAACCCGTCCCGGGTGCCGCCCCGGTATTCCCAGCGGGCCGAACCGTCTTCACCGATGATGGCCGTCTTGGCCCCCATCACGAGGTAGGAATGCCGGATCGACGAAGCCACCTTGTCCTCGGCCAGTCCGGTGACGGTGGCCGCGATGACGAGGGCCCAGGCGACGCTGCGGTGGGGAAAAGTGCGGTGAGAATCGTTCATGGGGGTCGGCCACTATCTTCCAACTCCCGGCCTTCAAGCCCAAGGCAAAAATACCCGGGACCGACACCCATCATGGGCCGGCTGTTCAGTCGGAGAAAGACCTCCCCGCCAAGCCGCACGGGTCGTACCCTCGGGGAACGTCGCCTTGATGAAACTGATCTCTTGCCTCGCTCTGCTCATCTGGACCTCCGGGAACACTCTCGGTGAATCCCCTGCTGTCGATCCCGCGGCCGGTCTCGAGTTCTTCGAGCAACGGATCCGCCCCGTGCTGGTGGAGCATTGCCACGAGTGCCACAGCGCCTCGGCCAAAAAGGTCCAGGGAGGGCTCCGGATGGACTCGCGGGCCGACCTGATCGCCGGGGGTGACTCGGGCCCGGCCCTCGTTCCCGGAAAGCCCGAGGCGAGTCTGCTGATCCGGGCCGTGAACCACGCCGATGCCGAATCGGCGATGCCCCCCAAACGCCCGCAACTCTCCCGACAGGCCCGGCAAGATCTCGAGCGCTGGGTGGCCGCGGGGGCCCCTTGGCCCGCCAGTGCGGTTTCGGAATCCCCGGCCAAGGAACGCTTCGATCTGGAAAGTCGGCGCAAGGCCCAGGCGTGGCTCTGGGACCCACCGCGGCGTCAGGAAATCCCCGCGATCCGCCGCACCCAGTGGGCCCAGGATCCGATCGATCACTTCATCCTCAAGCCCCTCGAAGAGCGGTGGCTGCGGCCGGCCGAACCCGTCAGCGACGCCGTCTGGTTGCGTCGGGCCAGCTTTGCGGTGACCGGTCTCCCACCCCGTCCCGAGGATGCGTTGAAGCCGGATCCGGAGGCCGGCCCCGAAATGCGCGAACAAGCCGTGGACCGCCTCCTGGCCTCGCCCCATTTCGGCGAGCGATGGGCACGCCACTGGATGGACTTGATGCGCTATGCCGAATCGCGGGGTCACGAGTCCGACTTCGCCATCGCCAACGCCTGGCAGTATCGCGACTACCTGGTGCGCGCCTTCAACCAAGACGTGCCCTACGATCGGTTCCTGCAGGAACACCTGGCGGGCGACCTGCTTGCCCCACCGCGACTCCGCCCCGGCACCGAGTCCAACGAATCGGTCTTGGGAACCGGCTGGGCCTTCCTGGGCGAAGAGGTGCATTCACCGGTCGACATCCGCCAGGACGAATGCGACCGGATCGACAACAAGATCGACGTCTTCACCAAGTCGTTCCTCGGACTCACCGTGGCCTGCGCCCGATGCCACGACCACAAGTTCGACCCCATCCGCAGCCAAGACTATTACGCGTTGTCCGGGTTCATCCTGAGCTCCGGCTACCGGCAGGTGCGCTTCGAGTCGATGGAGAACAACCGGCGGATGGCCCGGCAACTCGCGGAAATGCGTGATGCCCGGATGCCCGCATTGGCTCGCAGAGCCGGCGTCGCCCTGCGGCCCGCCGCCCAACGCCTGGCGGAAACCCTGCTGGCCGCCTTGGCCGAACCGGCGCAGACCAACGCCCCCGGGGTGTCGTCCTGGGCCCGCGAATTGCGATCGGCCGCGACCAACACCCAGCACCTCCTGCATCCGCTGGTGCGACCCGAGGCCCGGATCACCCCCACCGAACCCGAGGGGACCGACCGCCCAGCGATGCGGATCATCGCCGACTTCACCCGGTCGGGTGCCCAGCCCTGGAAGGCCGACGGCGAGGCCTTCGGGTCCGGTCCCTTGGCCGCCGGATCCGTGGTGCCCGGCAGCACCGAAGCCCAACCCATCGCCCGTATTCTGGATCACGGTGCGGCGCGCTGGGATGGCTTCTGGAACCAACTGGAAAACACCCCCGGCAATGAGAACGATTCCGGACGCATCGGATCGGCGGCCCGCGCGGGCCGGATGCTCCGAACCCCGACGGTCACCCTGAAGTCGGGCCGCCTCCACTACCTCATCCGGGGCCGCACCAAGGTCTTCGCCGCCGTCGATTCCCACCTGATGGTCGAGGGACCGCTCCACGGCGCGCTCAACCAGACCTTCGACACGGGAGATTCCCTGGAGCCCCGATGGGTGTCCCACGGCCTCGAGGCTTACGCGGGCCACCGCACCCACATCGAGTTCGCACCCGATGGCGACCGGGAGTTGGAGATCCTTCAGGTGGTGGAGTCCGAGACGGTGCCCGTCTGGACCCCCATCACCCTGGTGCCGGGTGCCGGGCGCGACACTCCGGTCCGGGAACTGGTCGAGGCACTCCAGAAACGGGCTCTTGAAACGTGCGATTGGCTGGAGGGGCGTAGCACGAACACTCCGGCCCCGGCGACCCTCCGATGGGCCGACTGGTGGGTCCGCCACCCCGAGCTTTCGGGTCTGGCCACCGACGCCGAGTACCGCAAGCTCGCCCGGACGCTCATCCGGGGTCAGGACGACGTGGCGAGCCGGGTGCTCTGGCGATCCCGCACGGCGGTGGCCTGGATGGACGGAACGGGGGTCGATGAGCACGTCCTCGTACGCGGCAAACCCTTCAAGCCGGGCCTCCTCGCCCCGCGCGCTCTTCCGGCGGCCTTCAGCGGTTCCAAACCCATCCAACCCACCGATGCGAGCGGCCGTCTCGAACTGGCGCGGCAACTGACCGATCCGACCAATCCACTGGTCGCCCGGGTCTGGGTCAACCGGGTGTGGCACCACCTCTTCGGCCGCGGACTGGTGCCCACGGTCGACAACTTCGGAGCCTTGGGAGAACGCCCCACCCATCCCGAATTGCTCGACCATCTGGCTTGGCAGTTCGTGCATGTCGATGGCTGGTCCACCAAGCGGCTCATCCGGCGACTGCTCCTCACCCGGACCTTCGCCATGGGCAGTCGTGACGCCGACACCCGGGCCTCGGAACTCGATCCGGCCAACCAGTGGTGGCACCGGATGCCGGTCAGGCGCCTGGAGGCGGAGGCCATCCACGACGCACTGCTCGTGGTCTCGGGCCGATTCAATGCCGCCATGGCCGGTCCACCGGTGCCGGTCCACCTCACCGAGTTCGTGATCGGACGCGGCCGTCCCGACCAGAGCGGCCCCCTCGACGGTGACGGCCGGCGCAGCCTCTACACGGCGGTCCGGCGCAATTTCCTGCCGACCACCCTCCAGGCCTTCGACTACCCCACCCCGTTCAGCACGGTCGGTCGGCGGAATGTCACGAATGTGCCGGCCCAATCCCTGGCGCTGATGAATGATCCATTCCTGCACCAGCAGGCCGAAGTATGGGCCCGACGTCTTCTGGCGGAAACACCTCAGGCCGACCTCCCGACCCGCCTCCGCACGGCGTTCATGGAGGCCTATCATCGCCCTCCGACACCGACCGAACTGGAGTCCTGCCGGACCGCGTTCACGGAGTTCCGGGGCTTCCATGCGACACAATCCCCGGATCTGGCGAACCGTGGGGCGTGGACCGACCTCTGCCACGCGCTGCTCAACGCCAACGAGTTCATCTACCTCCCCTGACCATGACCCTCTCTCCTCACCCAGGAGGTCGCCGTGGCGCCCCCATGAGTCGGCGCGAACTCCTGCGCCTCGCCTCCAACGGATTCGGAACCCTGGCCTTGGGCGCCCTGATGTCCCGACCCGGGCTCACGAGTCTGTCGGCCGCCGCGAACACCGCGGTGACTGCCCCGCCGCCCGCCCCGCATTTTCCGGCCAAGGCCCGCAGCGTGATCTTCCTCTTCATGGAGGGCGCGGTCTCCCAGGTGGACAGCTTCGACCACAAACCGCTGCTGGAGAAGTACCACGGCCAGGACGCTCACAAGGTCCTGGGACGGATCGAGAAAACGCAGTTCGACAGCATCGGCAAGATCCTCAAGTCGCCATGGACCTTCCGCCAACAGGGGCAGAGCGGTCTCTGGATCAGCGATCTGTTCCCGCACATCGCCCGCCAGGCCGATGATCTGTGCGTCCTCCGCTCGATGACCTCGACCTTCCCGGAGCACACCAGCGCCAACTACTTCCTGCACAGCGGCATTGGGCTGCAGGGCCGCCCCAGCATGGGCGCCTGGGTGAACTACGGGTTGGGGTCGTTCAACGAAAACCTGCCGGGCTACGTGGTGCTCAACGGCGGGCAGATCCCCTCCGGCGGCCTGGACAATTTCGGCAGCGGCTTCCTGCCGGCCACCCACCAGGGATCGCTCCTCCAGGCTCACGGCACCCCGCTGGCCAATGTGGTGCCTGCGGAAAAACAGGCGCAACTGCAGCAGACCAAGCAACGCCTGGTCCGCCAGCTCAACGAGCAGGCGTTGGAACAGTCCGGGCCGGTCGACGCCCTCGAATCGGCCATCCGCAATTACGAGCTGGCGGCCCGGATGCAGGTGACCATTCCCGAGTTGATGGACATCGCCAACGAAACCGCCGCCACCCGGGCGCTGTACGGTCTCGACGCGCCCTACGAACACACCCGCACTTACGCGCGGGAATGCATCCTGGCACGGCGCATGGTCGAGCGCGGGGTGCGCTTCATCGAACTCACCATCCCGATGGTCGACGGCTACAGCCGTTGGGACGCCCATGGCGGGCTGGTCAAAAACCATGGCGACAACGCCCGCGCCGTGGACCAACCCATCGCCGGGTTGCTCATCGACCTCAAGCAGCGTGGGCTACTCGACGAGACCCTGATCGTCTGGGCGGGCGAATTCGGCCGGACTCCGTTCGCTCAAGGCAGTGACGGACGCGACCACAACGAACACGGGTTCTCCGTCTGGCTGGCCGGCGGCGGTATCCGCGGGGGCATGGCCTACGGCCAGACCGACGACTGGGGTTACAAGTCGGTCGTCGACCGGCTCGAAATGCACGATCTGCATGCCACGATCCTCCACCAGTTGGGCATCCATCACGAACGGCTGACCTACCGCTTCGGCGGGCGCGACATCCGGCTCACCGACGTGAAAGGCGAGGTGATCCGACAAATCCTCGCGTGACCCGATCGACCGATTCGGTCTTCAATCCTTCAACGCCACCTCCCCAGACTCAGACCCGATCATGAACACCCAGAATCCGCTGACACGCCGGAGCTTCCTCTGCAACTCCATCGCCGCGATGGCCACCGTGGCCATCGTCCCCCGCCATGTGCTCGGCGGTGCGGGCCACACGCCGCCCAGCGAGATCCTCACCCGCGCGGTCATCGGCACCGGGGGCATGGGCATGGGGCATGTCAATTCCATCAACACCACCTGCAAATTGCTGGCCGTGTGCGATGTCGACTCCAACCACCTCGCGCAGGCGGTGAAGGCCGGTGGTCCCGATTGCAAGGGCTACAAGGATTTCCGCGAGGTGCTCGAGCGAAAGGACATCGACATCGTCCATGTGCCCACCCCGCCACACTGGCATGCCATCATCTCCATCGCCGCGGCCAAGGCGGGCAAGGACATCTGGTGCGAGAAGCCCATGACCCGGACCATCGCCGAAGGTCGCGCCGTGGTGGCCGCCGTGAAGAAGCACAAGCGCATCTTCCGCCTCAACACGTGGTTCCGGTTCCAAGACAACTTCTATGGCATGGGCGTGCCGGTGAAGGACATCCGCAAGGCCGTGATGCACGGTCTCCTGGGCGACGGTCCGCTCAAGGTCACCCTCAACGCCTCGACCGGCTTCGACTGGAAGTTCTATTGGATCGGCCGCACCGACCTGAAGCCGCAGCCCGTCCCGTCCGAGCTCGACTACGACTTCTGGCTCGGCCCCGCCCCCTACAAGCCCTACCACCCGCACCGCGTCCACGGCACCTTCCGGGGCTACTGGGACTACGATGGAGGCGGCCTGGGCGACATGGGCCAGCACTACCTCGACCCGGTGCAGTACATCCTGGGCAAGGACAACGAGAGCCCGGTCGAGATCGAATCCGACGCTCCGGTGCAGGATGCCGATGCCGTGGGCACCTTCCGCACCATCCGAATGAAGTACAAGGACGGCACCGAGATCATCCTCGATGGCGACAACAAGGACAAACAGGCCGCTTTCATTGCCGGATCGAAGGCTTCGATCTTCAAGGGCATGAAGACCGACATCCCGAACTTCGCCGAGACCCTCAAGGGTCTGAAGGATCCGGAGCCCATGGTCACCGACTTCGTCCAGGCGGTGAAGACCCGCTCCAAGTTCGCCTTGAACGAAGTCAACGGTCACCGCTCTTGCACCTTGGTGAATCTCGCCAAGATCGCCCTGCAAACCGGCCGCGTACTGCGCTACGACTCCAAGAAGGAGACCTTCATCGGCGACAAGGCGGCCAACGCCTACCTCGACCAACCGATGCGCGGGAACTGGAAGCTCAGCTGAGCCGGATCTCCGCGAACCCCTCGATGGCGGGATGCCGATCGGTCTGGCCGGGTTTGTTGCCCGGACGCACGACCCAGGCCGTACGGCAACCCGCCTCGAGCGCGGCGTCCAACTCTTCGGTGACATCGCTCAGGAACAGGATTTCCGAGGCCGGCAAGCCCGCGGCATCGGCAATCGCCCGATAACTGGCCAACGCGCGTTTGGGGCCGGTCGTGGTGTCGTGGTAGCCCTCCAAACAGCCGGTCAGATCCCCCCTCACGGCGTGTGCGAAGAACAACCGCTGCGCCGCGATGCTGCCCGAGGAGTAGATGCGCAGGCGCACCCCCGCACCGTGCCAGGCCCGGATGGCCTCCACGGCATCGTCGAAGAGCACGGTCTTCAACTCGCCCGAGCGGTACCCCTCGTCCCAGATCAGCCCCTGCAATCCCTTGAGGCCGGTCTGCTTGGCGTCGAGGTCCATCAACCCCTGGACGTGGGTCACCCAACCCGCTCGAACCGCATCCACCGAGAGGTCCGGAGGGTTTCCGGCCAGGTGGGGCGGCTGTCCGGCATCGAGAGCGATCTGCTCGAGGGCCCGGTGAACGGCGGGTGAGTCCCGATGCCGGACCAGGAATCCGGCCAACTCACGCCGGGCGAAGGGGAAGAGAACCTCATGGACAAAGGCCAGCGGAGACACCGTGCCTTCGATGTCCAACACGACCATCCGAACCGGGAACCCGATCATGACGCCAGTTCCGGCAAGGTGGCCGCGCGGGGTGAGCCGGCCGGCAGATAGCTCGGACCGAAGCACAGCGGTTGGTAACCGGCGGCGATGTCGTTGCCGCTGTACACCGGCGTCCAACCGGCCTTCTCCCGGAACAGTCGAATCGCACGGATGTCGCGATCGGCGCACAAATCGAACCAATGGAGCGTGCCCGCCGGCACGTTGATGAGGTCTCCGGCCATCACCTCGATGGCGAACACGGGGGCTTGGCTCGGATGGATGTGGAACACCCCGCTGCCGCGGACGATGAAGCGCACTTCGTCTTCGGCGTGGGTATGCTCCTTGTTGAACTTGTCCAACATGGCTTGGAGTCCGGGAACATCGGCCGTGACGTCGATGACGTCGGCGGTGATGTAGCCTCCGCGGGCCTTCAGGCGATCGACCTCGGGCGCATAGGCCGAAAGGATCTGATCGGCCGTGGCCTGACGGTCCACCCGCCCCGCCACCGGCCACTGTTCATACCAGATGCCATGGGCGGCCAAGTGCGACCGGATGGCCTCGGGATCGGCAAGAACCCGGTTTTCTGCAGGAATTCGCAACAACGCCATGCCCGAGGCTACTGCGGGGCGGCCCGCGGGCAACAGCAACAATCCGGTTCCGAAAACCCCGCCCGGAATCGCACGCGAACGAACCAGCGGGCCTGCGACACGGCCGCTCGCCGCGCCCGGATCAGACCGGGATGCTCCGACGGGTTCCCAGCACCTCCATCAGAAATTCAAGCACCTCGATGTGACGCCGGGCCTCGGCCAGATCGGCCCCCCAGGTGTAGAGACCATGGCCCGCCATGAGGAAACCATGACGCAGATCCGGATCGCCCGCGGCCAGACGCCCCTCCAGAGACTCGGCCAGCGCCGCGATGTCCTGCGTGTTGGGAACGACGGCGATCGACACGCAGGCCTCGTGGGTGGTCACACCGGACAATCCCTTGAGCATCTCGTAGCCGCTGATCCGAAGGCGCCCGGAATGCTGCAGCGCCTCCGAGAGGAGAGTTCCCCAGACCGAATGGGTGTGCAGCACAGCCCCCGCCCCCGCCTTCCGGGCCAACAGCGTGTGCAGCAGGGTCTCCGCCGAGGGCTTGGGGTGGGTCGGTTCGGTGCGTGCGCCCTGCCCGTCGACCACGACGAACTGGTCGGGGGTCAAACGCCCCTTGTCGAAGCCGCTGCCGGTGATGAGAAGCCGGAGCGGATCCTTCGAGACCACAGCACTGTAGTTGCTGCTCGTGCCCAACGACCATCCCCGACGGTGGAAGTCGCGGCCGATCTCGATCAATTCCTGCTTCAAAGCGGCGCTCGGCGAACCGGTCATGCGCGCAACGGTGTCGGCCGGGTCGGTGACGGTCGAGTCGGAAGTCGGATCGACGGCGCGATTCAACGGTCCAGGCGGATATCCAAGGCCAGCAGGACGAATGGGGCGGAGTTGAAGGTGACGTGGGCGGCGATCGGCGTGAGCAGGTTTCCGGAATGCTCGTAGAGCAGCCCCAGCAGACACCCGAATGCCGTCAACGGCACCAGGACGCTGCGGTTGGCATGGATCAGGCCGAAGGCGATGGCGGTCCCCCAGAACGCGGCCCGGGGCCAGCCCAAATCCCGCAGAAACGGATAGGCCACCCCGCGGAACAGCATCTCCTCGACCCATGGGGCCCCGATCGCGGCGGTCAGAAAGATGGCCGCCCGTCCGGCGGCATCGGCCTCGGTCAGGATGCCGATGGCCGTCTGGGCGGGCAGTTCCACGCCCAGGGTCTTGAGCCAGGTTCCGATGGCCCACTGCAGTCCGTAGGCCGCCGGCAGGAAGGCCAACCCCGCGAGAATCCCCATCCCGATGGCCCGGGCGCTGCCGCCCGTCGCCAAGCCGAAACCCGCCGTCCAACTCCGGCGCTGGTTTCTCAGGAACACCGCCATCGCCACCACGACAACGCCGTGGAAACACACTTGGCCCAGCACCAGAGCCGGCCAACGGCCGAGGCCCGGTCGGCCCTCCGCCCCGAAGGAGCCGCACAGGGACTGGACCAGCCCAGCGACCACGAATCCGATCAGCACCCGAAGGGTCAGCCGGATCACTTCCTCGGGTTTCCAGTCCCGGCGCTCGATCATGGGACCAGTCTGGGGGCGGGGCGTTGTCCGGGACAAACCGAAAGCCCGAATGCGGCTCGCGCCCTCGCGGAACCTTGGATCTCAGAAACCGCGTTCAAACCAGCACCCCGTCTTCCATCGCCACCACACGGTCCATGCGTCGGGCCAGTTCCTCGGAATGGGTGACCACGATCAGGGTGGTGCCATGCTCCCGGTTCAACTCGGTCAACAGCCGGGTGACCTCGGCCGCCGAAGCGCGGTCCAACGCTCCGGTGGGTTCATCGGCCAGCAACAGTCGCGGCTGATGGATGAGCGCCCGGACCACCGCCACGCGTTGGCGCTCGCCACCGGACAAGCGCCCGGGAAGCTGGTCCTCACGCGCTTCGAGTCCGACGCGGCGCAACAGCTTCCCGGCCCGCTCCAAAGCCTCGTCCTCCACACGGGAAGCACGGGCCAGCAAGGGGACCAACACGTTCTCGAGCACCGTCAGATGGGGCAGCAGGTGGTGCGACTGGAACACGAAACCGATGCGGCGATTGCGAAAGTCGGCCAGTTCGTCACCCGCCATCATCGAGAGATTCTTGCCGTCGATGACGATGGTTCCCTGATCGGGTTGATCGAGCGTCCCGATCAGGTTCAAGAGCGTGCTCTTGCCCGAGCCACTGGGTCCGATGATCGCCAGGCTCTCCTGAACCTCCACGCTCAGGTCGACCCCCTGGAGAACGCGGACCTTGTGATCCCCCGTCCGGAACGATTTGTGGACCCCTCGCACTTCCACCAAGGACTTGCTCATGGGGACAGGCTACTCTCCCGATGGCCGTTGTCAGGCTTCAGGTTCTCGGAAAAGAGCCCCGGGCAACCGGGACGCCGGGGCGACAATGGAGGGGCGAGATCTCCCAGGGTCCCATTGTGAGCAAGTTTCCCGGCAAACGGGTTGACGACACAACCGATAGTGGCTTACTTCAACCAAGGCCACAGCCGATTGATTGTCGCCTCCCAATATGCGCTGTCCCAAATGCGGCGGTCAGGATGACAAAGTCATCGATTCCAGGTCCTCCAAGGAGGGGGCCACGATCCGGCGTCGGCGCGAATGTCTGGCGTGCGAACACCGGTTCACGACCTACGAGCAGATCGAGCACGATCCCCTCATGGTCGTGAAGCGCGACGGGCGTCGGGAGGTGTTCTCCAAAGAAAAGCTCATCTCGAGCCTACAACGGGCCTGCCAGAAGCGACCGGTCTCCGAAGACGACATCGCCTCGGCCGTCGAGCGCATCCAAGAGGGTCTCGTCGGCGGGTTCGACCGGGAAACGACCTCCCGGGCCATCGGCGAGCGGGTCATGCGCGAACTGCGCAAACTGGACCCCGTCGCCTACGTCCGTTTCGCCAGCATCTACCGAAATTTCGAAGAGGCCACCGACTTCGTGAGCGAAGTGGAGCGGTTGGAATCCCTGCCCGTCGATGACAAGCGGCAGTTGGAACTGATCGAAGAAGCCGAGGCCGCAGCCGCGGCCCGCGGGGGGCGCGCTCCATGATCGCCCTCCGGGACGACTTTCTGTTGGTGGCCCAGGAGGGCGGACACTACATCCCCTGCTCGGTCGAACACCTGACCTTCGAACTGGCCGGCAGCGCCGCCCATCAGGTGGACCCCGAATGGATGAAACAGGCCGCCGCCGGGGTCCTGCACTATTTCAAGGACGAGCTCGGCAAAAGCCATGTCACCGTGGCCGAGTTCGCCACGGCCCTGTCCAAGGTCTTCCAGGGTCTGGGGCTGACCGCCGACGTCACGGCCATCAACCCGCCCCCGACCGAGACGGCTTCCGAAGCCCCTGCGGTTCCGGATGCGCCGACCTGCGAACCCCCCGGAGCCGCCCCGGGTCAGGTCTGGCGGGGCGACCTCAGGGCCATCGCCGTGGCCTCGGTGACGCTTGGCGAGCTGGCCTTCCAACAAGCCCTGCTCGGGCAACTGGCCGCCGCGCTCGAGTCAGGCCCCCAGACGGTCGAATTCTCGGGTCTGCGCGGCTGCGTCAAGATGATCACGGGGCGCAAGCACTGGTGCCCGGAATGCCGCCGGTGGTCGGCTTGGATTGTCGACCTGCTCCGCTCATGGCTGAGCGAAAAAGCCTCCAACCGCCACGTGTCGCTGGTGGTCCGCTGACGCGCCCCCTTCCCGACCTGTCCCTTCCCCCGAGATGAGCGAGCCCGTCCCCGAAACCCCGGTTCCAGCCCCCCCTCTTCCCGAAACTCCGCCGCTGCCCGGCGAGTCGCCCGAGGCCGCCATCGATTTGTCCCGATGGAAACAACTGCCGCTCGGACTCATGAACGAGTACCGGGTCCAGTTCGATGTCTTCGAGGGGCCGCTCGATCTCCTGCTGCATCTGGTCAAAAAACAGGAGGTCGACATCTATCAGGTCAACCTCACCCGGATCGCCTCCGAATTCGTGGCCTACATCGACCAGATGCGCGAACTGGACCTGGAGATCGCCGGTGAATTCCTGGTGATGGCCGCCACCCTGATCTACATCAAGAGCCGCGAACTGCTTCCGGCCGACCAGAAACCCGAGGCCCAGGTGGGCGAAGAAGACGAAGAGGATCCCCGCTTCGAGTTGATCCGCAGGTTGGTGGAGTACAAGAAATTCAAGGATGCGGCGGCCGAGCTCCAATCGCTCGAAAACCGCATGGATCAGGTCTACGAACATCGCTCGACCCCCGTGGTCCTGCCGGAGACCGAGCCCCAGCGGCGCGAACCCGTCTCGATCTTCGACCTGATCCAGGCCGTCAGCGTCATCCTCAAGCGCTTCAGCGAGCGCGACGACGTCCGCGAAATCCAGGCCGACCCCTACACGGTCTCCGAGAAGATGGCGGCGCTGAGGATCCTCATCCAGGAGCGCGGGCGGTTCCGCTTCAGCGAACTGTTCGCCGAAGCGCGCACTCGCAGCGAGGTTGTGGTCACCTTTCTCGCCATGCTCGAACTGACGCGACTGCGTCACCTCCAGGTGGTGCAGAGCGAGGATTTTGGTGAGATCGAGGTCGAGTTGGCCCCTCCCGAAGCACCCAGGCCCGAGGAACCCGAGGAGCCGGTGATCGAAGCGGACGACTCGTCCGGACGGTCCGAACCCTCCCAACCCGCCAAACCCACCGACGACGAGGACTGAGGTCGCCCCCGACCGTCCCGTGGAATGGGACCCGACCCTTCCATCGGGATCGGCGCTGATCGGCACTTGCTAGGCCGCCCCGCTCGTGCCGTTTTCAAGCAGGACAACGACGCTTGCTTTCAACCCGCCCGGAACCCATTGTGTCGAGCCGTTTTGGGAACACCCGCTTCAATGCGGTCTTTTTGATATGAGCGAACCACTGGAGATCAACCTCGACCTCGACAAACTGTTTCAACCCGCCTGGGCGACTTCGCCGTCGGATCCGAACAAATACGCCCGCTACGACGGGACCGAAGGCGAATCGCGCGGCGACCGCCGGTTTGGTCGGGGCGATCGCCCTCCCCGGCGTGACGGTGGCTTCGGTGGCCCCAGGCCCGGTGGCTTTGGCGGCCCCGGTGGACCGCGTTCGGGAGGTGACCGTGGCCCCCGTCCCGGCGGCTTCGGCGGCCCGGGCGGACCGCGTTCGGGTGGCGACCGCGGACCCCGCCCTCAGGGTGGGCCCGGTGGTGGCGCCCCCGGAATCGCGTGGGATCCCAAGGGTGGGCCCCGTCGTGATGGCCCGGGCCGTGGCCCCCGTCGTCCGGATTTCCGCCCCGAACCGCTCATCCCGGTCGAATTGACCCTGACCCCCGAACAGGGAGGCGTCAGCTCGCTGGCCCGCCAGATCAAGCTCAGCGGTCGCGCCTACCCGTTGTTCGAGGTGGCCACCCTGGTCATGCAGAAGCCCGATCGCTACACCGTCGGATTCAAGGTGATCAAGCGCCGTGACGAGGCCACCAAGAAGGACGTGGCGGTTCAGCCGCTCTTCGTCTGCAACCTCGACGACACCCTGTGGTTGAGCGAAGCCGCAGCCTCTGAGCATGCGCTCAAGGCCCATTTCGACACCTTCTACCAGACCCAGAAGATGCCGTGTGATCCTCCCAAGGGCGTCTGGACCCTGGTCGCCCAATGCGGGATGACCGGCGAGTTGCTCGGGCCTCCGAACTTCCACGGATACCAGGAGAAACTCCGCAAGCTGCATGCCGACCGGTTCTCCCGGATGAACTTCGACATGTACAAGAGCCGGGTGAAGATCGTGAAAGACGAGGCCATTGTGAAGCAGTGGACCGAGTCGGTCAGCTTCCGCTTCGAGTACACGGCCCTGAACGTGCCCGAGCCCAAGGTGCTCCAGTCCATGGACGAGGTCCGGGCCCATTTCGCCGAGGTCCACCAGCCCTCGATCATCAAGCAGGTCGACGCCTTCACCCCGAAGGCCGATGCCAAGCTTCCGGCCGCGCTGCAGACCCTCCTGCGCGTGTCGCTCGACAAGGAGAAGCGATTCCCCATCCGCATCGCGACGGCCCTGAGCAACACCTTCGCCTCGATGGGGCTGCAGTTCTTCAAGCGCGACAAGACCGTGGTGCATGTCGCCGTGGCCCGCCCCCACTACCTCGACATCGAGAACAGCGTGGTGTCGGAGACGACCAAGAAGATCATCGAGCACATCAACACCAACGTCGGGACCAACCGGAAACGCCTGGTCGAGACGCTGGCTCCGAGCCCGGCTCCTGCCGAGGCCCCGGCCGACGCCGCTGCGGTACCGGGCACCGCTCCGGCCCCTACACCCCTGACGACCGAGCAGCAGAGCGTCTTGAACGACCTGCACTGGCTGATCCATCAGGGACACGTGATCGAGTTCGCCAGCGGCATGCTGGAGACGGCCAAGAAACCGGCTCCCCGCCCGACCCCGACTCCGAAGGCCCCGAAGAAGGGCGACAAGCAACCCGCTGCGCCCGAGGCCGCTTCCGAAGCCGTGGCTGCGACCGATGTCGCCGCCTCCCTGGCCCAAGAGGCTCCTCAGGCCGCTGATCAGGCCGCTGAAGCCGAAGCGCAGCCCGAGCCCGTGACGCCTGCTGCCGAGGCGGCTCCCGAGAATCCGCCTCAGGCCGGCTGAACCCAGGCCGATCAAGAATCGTGAACGGCACCCTCCGGGGTGCCGTTTTCCTTGAGTCTCCAAACCTCTCAACCCGATCCGCAACAAGTGACCTTGCAGGAGGAAATTCAGCGCCGACGCACCTTCGCGATCATCTCCCATCCGGATGCGGGAAAGACCACGCTCACCGAGAAGCTGCTGCTCTACGGTGGCGCCGTCCAATTGGCCGGATCTGTCACGGCCCGGAAGAACCAACGGGCCACCACGTCGGACTGGATGGAGTTGGAAAAGAAGCGCGGCATTTCCATCAGTTCCACGGTGTTGCAGTTCGAATACTCGGGCTACCGCATCAACCTGCTCGACACGCCGGGCCACAAGGATTTCTCGGAAGACACCTATCGAGTCCTCACCGCGGTGGATGCGGTGATCATGGTCATCGACGCCGGCAAGGGCGTCGAATCCCAGACGCGCAAACTCTTCGAGGTGTGCGCCCGTCGGGGAGTTCCGATCTTCACCTTCATCAACAAGCTGGATCGCCCCTCGCGCGACCCCATCCAGTTGATGGATGAGCTCGAGGCCGTGCTGGGCATCCGCTCCTGCGCCATGAACTGGCCTCTGGGCAACGGTCCCGAGTTCCGGGGCATCTACGATCGCGCCGAGAAAAAGGTGCACCTCTTCGAGCGCGTCGTGGGTGGCATGTACCGGGCCCCGGTCAACGTGACCGGCCTGGACGACACCCTGGTCCGCGAAAAACTCGACGAGTTGACCTACGCCTCCGTTCGCGAGCAGATCGAAATGGTGGAACTGGCCGGGGCCGAGTTCGACCACGAGCAGGTGCTCAGCGGCAAGCTGACCCCGGTCTTCTTCGGTTCCGGCGTCAACAACTTCGGGGTGCAACTGCTCCTCGACCGCTTCCTGCAGTATTCTTCCGCACCACGCGGAAGGACCGTCGCGCTGGACTGAGGCACTCAAGCCGGGCCGACCCTGGGTCAGTCTCGACTCAAGCCCGACTCAAGCCCGACTCAAGCCCGAGCCCACCTCGGGTTGCCCCGTTCCCTCAGCCCTTGGACGGCTTCCGCCCTGCCTTCGCCGGCTTGGAAGTCTTGGACGCTTTGGACGCCTTGGGTCCACGTCCCGGGAAGGTCAACTCGGCGATGCCCGACTTGTCCAATTCGCCCAACCCCGCCGTCACCATGCGCGAGTATTGGCCCCACGCGGCCTGAGCCAACGGCAGCTTCAGCTTGGCGTTCTTGGCGAGGCCGATGGCGATGCCCGAATCCTTGGCGGCGTGGGCCGCACTGAAGTAGCAGGCGTGGTCGCGTTTCTGCATGTCTTCACCATCGGTCTCCAACACCCGGGAATTGGCTCCCGTCTGTGAGAAGACCTCGCGAAGCACACCCAGATCCAACCCGAGGGCCGCTCCGAGCCCGAGGCCCTCGGCCAACCCGGCCGTGTTGATGTTCATGACCATGTTGACGAGCGCCTTGACCTGGGCCGCCGTTCCAGCCGGTCCGATGTAACGCCGGGAAGCCGACAAGCGAGCCAACACGGGTTCGGCCCGCTCGCAGGCGCTCTTCTGGCCCGCGGTCATCAGGTACAGGGTACCCTGGCGAGCCTGGGTGATGCTCGAGGCCATGCAGGCTTCGACACTCTCGGCGCCGACCGACTGGGCCCGGGCTTCGACCGTCACATGGGTGGCCGGACTCACCGTGGCGCAGTTGATGAACAACCGCCCGGCCGCCCCCTTCAGCAGACTGTCGCCTTTCAGCGCGAACAGCGCCTCCATGGCCGCATCATCGGTGACCACGGTGATGATCACATCGGCCAGGGCGGTCACCGCCGAAAGCCGCGCCGGCGCCTCGCAACCCAACTCGGCCGCCAGGGCCTGAGCCTGCTTCCGACGGAGATCGTGCACGGCCGTCACTTGGAAACCCGACTCTTTCAGGCGACGGGCCATGTTGGCTCCCATGCGTCCGACACCGACACAGGCGATTCTGATGCTCATGGATTCTTGATTGGGGATCGTGTGGAGGGTTTTTCCGGGTTCAGCGCCCCGAGGGGATTCCGGCGGTGACGCCGGCAGGCCCACCGCGGGACTGGGACAACTCCAGCAGGTCGATCAGGATTCGCTCGGCTTCCCGGAGATTCACGTCGGCGGCGACTCCGTCTTCGTCGTCGTCGCCCTCTTCCTGCCCGGCCTCCCGCAACCGGCGCCGCTCGGCGGCCGCCTCCTTCGAGGTCCCCGTCTTCAGGGCGCGGGCATCACGCGCCGTGGCGGCGACCACCGGCTTGGCCACCTTGGGCTCCGGCAGTCCGGGCTGCGAGGCGTTCTTCAGGGTGATCTCGTAGGCCAGCGGTTCGACCTCGTTGCGGCTCTTGATCTCCGCCTTGCGGGTCGCGGCCCGGCTCCGGTCGGAGTCCATCTCCTGCCGCCGCTTCTTTTCATTGAGCGACACGGTGCGGTCGGCCAGTTGCTTCTTGTACCGCTCGATGTCTTCGCCGATGTAGGCGTAGTCGCGATCCTTGCCGACCCGATCCACCGATCGTCGTTGAAGCTCGGGCAGCGAACGGGTCACCCGATCGGCCTTGTCGAATCGCACCGGCGGAATCGTATTCCAGGGCAGCGCATTGCTCAGCGACGACTCACCGATATCGGCGAAATTGTTGATGCTGGGCAGCACGACGTCGGGAACCACGCCCTTGAGCTGCGTGGACGAACCCGACGGCCTGAAGAACTTGCTGATCGTGACCTTCACCTGCCCCGGCTTGCCGGTGCCCCGATAGAACGGCTCCAGACTCTGGAGGTTTTGCACCGTGCCCTTGCCATGGGTCGAACTGTCGCCCACCACCACAGCGCGACCGTAGTCCTGAAGGGCTCCGGCCAAGATCTCGGAGGCGGAGGCGCTGAACCGGCTCGTCAGTACCACCAGCGGGCCATCGTACAACACCGAGGAGTCGTCATCCTCGAGGATCCGCTGCTGACCCAGCGAGTTGACCACCTGGACCACGGGGCCCGTCTTGATGAAGAGCCCGGTGAGACTCACGCACTCTTCCAGCGAGCCGCCGCCGTTGCGTCGCAGATCCAGAACCACGCCGTCGATGCCCTCGGCCATCAGCTTTCGCAGCAGTTTGGCCACATCGGCGGTCGGGCTCTTGGAAGCCCCGTTGCCACCGATGGCCCCGCTGTAGAAGGCCGGAAGGTCGATCACGCCGATCCGATTGGTTTTTCCGTTGCCGCCCGGCAACAGCACCAGCTTGGCCTTGGCCTCCTGGTCTTCGAGAGGAATGGTGTCACGAACGATGGTCACCGATTTGCGGGTGCTGAGGTCGGCTCCCGACGGGATGTAGGTCAGGGTGACCTTCGATCCCTTGGGGCCCCGGATCTGCTCGACCACCTTCTGGAGCTTCTCGTCGATCACATCCACCGGCGTCTGTTTGTCCTGCGCCACGGCCACGATCTTGTCACCTGCCTTGAGGATCTTGCTCTTCTCGGCCGGGCTTCCCGGTTTGATCTCGGTGATGGTGGCGTACCCGTCTTCGCTCGTCAGCACGGCTCCGATGCCCACGAAAGACAGGGTCATGGACATGCTGAACGCCTCCTCCTCGCGCGGCCCGAAGTAATTGGTGTGGGGGTCGTACGAATGCGCCAAGGCGTCGAGATACCACTGGAGGACCTCCTTGGACTCGAACTGCTTGAGATTGCGCATCACCCGGTTGTAGCGGCGGTTGAGCGTCTTAACGATGTCGTCGTGCCGGTCACCCTGGAGATTGCTCTCGAAGTAGCTGCGGAGGTCGGCGGGACCCTTGAATTTGCCGCTCTCGGCCATCTTGGCCACCACGCCGGCCCGGTTGGTCGACAGGTTCGCATGCAACCGGGTCTCCAGACCGCCCACATACAGGTCGGCCACCTTCTTGCCACCCGACAGGATCGGTTTGGTCACCAGCTTGGGCGCCGGGGCGGCCGGCAAGGCATTGGTGCCCGCGGTGGCATCGGATTCCGGTTCCGGCGGCGTGGTCATCTGGGTCCAGACATTGGTCGCCAGCGTCGCGAAGTCGCGATTGAGCTTCTCGGACAGGTACTCGAATCGGAGGCGGTCACGCCAGATCGACTGCAACTCGGGCAGATCCTTGGGACGCGGTGCTTCCTTGCGGTTCAGGAGCATCTTGGCGTCGGAGTCGAAATTGAACTTCTCGGTCTTGAGCACCCCTTGCACCAGGGCGTACTGCTGGTCGATGTGCTGCAGATAGCGGTTGAAGATCTCGTAGGCGGGGCGGGTGTCGCCACGGCGCAGGGTCAGGTCGTCCAGAAGGTGCCGGTAGGCGGCGAACTCCTCGTAGTCGCTTTGGGTGAAGTACATCCGCTGGGGATCCAGCGACTCCAGATACCGTTCGAAGAACCGTTCCGAAACCCGGTCGTCGAACTCCCGGCGCAGAAAATGGGAACGTTCGATCATCCGAGCCGCCAGGCGAGCGATCTCACCGCTGGACTCCTCGGGGGCGAGGGTCTTGGGATCGGTGAACTTGGAGGGCAGCACTCCGGTGTCGGGAGTGGCCGAGTGCACCGAGGCTGACGTATTGGCCGAGGCGGGTTGGGCCGTGGACCGGGTTTCTTTGGCCAGGCCCCCGGACTGCAGCCACAGGCCGGCCAGGATCAACAGCGCCCAATGTTTCATCGTGTGGAAGTATGGTTTGAGAGTGCGGCTTTGCCAACCGAAGTTCCTCCGGAAAGGGCCTGCACCGACCCCTCTCAGAGGCCTCAACCCGTCGGAATGTTCAAACGGCGGGCCCCGAACCCTCGGAAGCGCCCTGCCCCGGGCTGCCGGGCTTCCAGATGTACCGGAACATCAGCACCCGCAAGGCCGCCGTGAGCGGGATGGCCAGAATGCCTCCCAGAAGGCCTCCCAGCAGCGTGGTGCCGACCATGACCGCGATGATGATGCTCAACGGGTGCAGCCCCACACGGTCGCCCATGATCTTCGGAGAAATCACCAGTCCCTCGAGCGTTTGCACCACCGCGAACACCGCCAGCACCTCGGCGGGCAGGATCCAACTCCCGGAACTGGCGAAGCCGACCAGCAGCGCGGCCACACAGGTGGTGATGGCTCCCAGGAATGGGATCATCGTGAGGACCGTCGCCATCAGACCGATGATGAAGGCGTAAGGCAGGCCGATGATCAGAAAGCCCAGCGTGTAGAGCACGCCATCGCACATGGCCACCAACAACTGGCTGCGGAAGAAGACGATCAGGTAGTCGTTGATGGACCGCAGGATGAACACCAACTCGTCTTTGAACTCCGAATTGCGCACGGGCAGGTAGTCGGTCCACTCCCGTTCGATACCCCGTTTTTCGAGCAGGAAGTAGAAGGCGTACACCGGCACCAGGAACAGCCCGGCCAGGATGCCGAACCCACCGCTCACCTTGCCCAACTGTTCCATGAACCAGGACCCACCGGCCGGCAGGAGATCCACCACCCAATTCGAGGCCGAGTTCAGCGACACCATCGAGTGGGGAGTCACCGGGCGCGGTTGCGCCGGATCGGCTGGAACCGCCGCCCCGGTTTCGGAGGCCGCCCCAGGCGTCGGGCGCGCGGCCCGCAATTCGAGCAGTTTGCGCACCATCACCGGCGGATTGGTGGCCCAGGCATCCATCTCGTGCTGGAGTTTGCGGGAATAGTCCGGAACCCGTTCCGCGAACTGTCGAGTCTCGCGGTAGACTTGGGGCACCACACTCGCGCAGAGGCCGGCGACCAGCAGCAAGGCCGAGAGGAATACCAGCGTGATGGCCCGGGCCCGGGGCACGCCCCGTCGCTCGATGAAATCGACGACGGGATCCAGCAGGTAGGCGAGCACACCCGCCAAGGCCAACGGCCACAGGACGGGCGCCAACACCCCGAGCACCTGCCCGATTCCCCAGATCGCCCCCGCGATCAACCCCAGCAGCACGGCGATGGCCACCGCGGTGAGCGTCCACCACAGGATGCGCACCTGGGTGGGATGGGGAGGCGGGAGAACAGGCTTCACAAGATGGATCAGGCCATGGCCTTGGACTTGTCAGCGGCCACCCGGACGGCCCCGATCAGAGCGGCACGCACGCCCCCTTTTTCCAGAGCATGGATGGCCTCGATCGTCGTGCCGCCCGGACTGCAGACGGCGTCCTTGAGGGCTCCGGGGTGCTGCCCGGTCTCCAAGACCATCTTGGCCGCTCCCAACAAGGTCTGCGCCGCCAACCGTTGCGCGATGTCCCGCGGCAGCCCGGCGGCCACTCCGCCGTCGGCCAACGCTTCGATCATCAGGAATCCATAAGCCGGACCACTGCCACTGACACCGGTCACGGCATCGAGCAACTTCTCCTTCACCTCCAAGGCGATACCGACCGACCCGAGCACTTGTTGAACGGTCTGCGCGTCGGCCCGAGTCGCCGCAGTACCCACCGCGAAGGCCGAGGCACTCGCTCCGACCAGAGCCGGAGTGTTGGGCATGACCCGGATCACCCTCAGTCCGGCAGGACCCGCCGCTTCCATGCGGGCCAGAGTCACACCGGCAGCGATGCTCACCACCAGATGGCGTCCGGGTTTCCAATCGGCGGACAACTCGCCCAGCAGGCCGACCACCTGATCGGGCTTCACGGCGAGGACCACCAGGTCCGATGCGGCCACGACTTCGGCGTTGCGTTCGGTCACCCGGGCACCGGTCGCCTGGGCGAAGGCCTCGCGGGCGCCGGCGATGGGATCGCTGGCGATGACATCTCCCGCCGCCACCACTCCGGAATGGATGACTCCGCGGGCCAGGGCTGTCGCCATCTTGCCCGCACCCAGGAACCCGATCGAAACGCGATTCATGCTGCTGCTGTCGTATCAGTCAACGCAGTGGGGGAACATGGGAAAATCAGCCGGTCGTCTCCAATCCATGCCGAGGTCTCTCACCGAGGTTCGCCACTGCGAGCCTTCACCCAGTCCCAATCGGTCGTCGGGTTGGCCGCGAAGATCCCGCCCGCCCCGCCCCGCACCGTCGGCCGGACGGTGCCTTCGGGACCGAGCACCTGCCAACGGTGCCCTTCGACATGGCCGTCGAGGTAGGTGAAGTAGGCCGACCCCGAGTGATAGGAAGCGGGCAGGTTTCCCCACTTGGGCGCCTCTTCGAGTCGGTTCATGAAAAAGCCGTCGTTGATGGTGTCCGGATGCTCGTCCAAGAACGCGAAGATCGTCGCGGGAGAACCCACATCCGACTCCTTGAAGAACTGGCGGTAGGAGGGGTTGAACCGGTTGGTCAACTCGCCCGGATCCCCGACCAGGGCATTGAGGGCGTAGCTCCGGATGCGGAGTCCGTTGTCGGCCCGGGATTGATCCGAGGGGCAATGGAACACCGCGGTGCTGGCCAGATGCTTGGACAAGAGGCCGCTGGAGAGCAGCGCGAGGTTGGTGTTGCCGTCGCTGCCGGCCCAATCCATCACATTGTTGGCCCAGGAGTTGGTCCGGGACCGCGTTTCGCCGACCCCATGGTTGTTGACGTAGCGATCCCGATGGTCGTCGGAATACAACTGGAGGGCCGTCTGCAACTGCTTGGCATTGTTGAGGCAGACCATGCCCGAGGCCTTCGATTTGGCCCGAGCCAGAGCGGGCAGCAACAGGCCGGCCAGGATCGCGATGATCGCGATCACCACCAGGAGTTCAATCAGCGTGAAAGCTCGGGAGCGCATGCCCACAACCTGCGCATTGCCGGGCCGCAACGGAAGCCCCAAGCGCGCCTCGAGCGCACCTCCTACCGGGCGGCCGTCACCGGTTTGAGCCGGGCCGCCGGATCGGTATCCCCGCGGATCCAATCGACGACCAGGCCGATCTCCCGCTCCGAAAGCCGCCCGTCTTTGAGGTACGAGGGCATCCGGTCGTTGCGCTGGCCATAGAAGTCGGCATGAGTCGGGTCTGAAACCAATCGAACCATCCACTCCCGCGAGGCCCAACCCGTGAGGGTCGGGGCAGTGGCATCGTCGTCGGCCTTGCGGAACGCGTGGCAATCGGTGCATCCGAAGGAGGTGGTCACCGCCACCCGCCCCGCCTCGATCAGCGGCTTCCGCGCTGCAGCCGCGGCCCGGTTCACCGGCAGATCCGCCTCGGCCACCACCGCCTCGATCAGCGATTCCAGAGCGCCCGGATGCTTCGCTTCCAGCTTGGGCAGCTTCTCCTGGACATAGCGGACCATCTTGCCGGTCTTGAACTTCGTCCCGCCGTAGTAGGCGAGATTCGTCACCTGGCTCGGCGTCAGGAGACCGCGGAGCCAAGCCGCCGATCCGAAGTCCTTGAGGTCGGGAGCACTCGGGGGCTCCGACGACACCAACCCCTGCCCGTCGTGGCCGCCATAGCGATGGCAGGAGGCGCAGTGCTGGGCGAAGAGCCGCGGCCCGACGATGGCCGGGTCTTGTTTCAGGAGCGCCGCAGCGCCCTCCCGCGGAATCCCGCCGGCGGTCTTGATCAGCGTCACCACCCGGTCGGCCTCGGTCCGAGCCTGGGCGACGGCGGCCTGGAAGCCCGGATTCGACGCATCACTGCGCATGGATTTGACCGTCAGCAGGGCCGCTCCCAGAAGCAGCACCGAGAGGAATCCGAGGTTGAATCGATGCCCCAGTCGCCAGCCGGCGATGAAGGGCATGGCCGCGAGGATGCCCATCACCGCTCCGGGGATGAGGATCGCGCCCACCAGTTCACCGTGATGGCCGAACCACTGAGTCAGGAAATCCAGCTTCAGGAACTCGAACAGGAACAGGAAATACCACTCCGGACGGGCCGCATTGAAGGGCTGCGTCGGATCGGCCGGAGCGTGCAACTCGGCCCCATGATGCCGGACGGTCAAGTAGACCACCGTCACGAGCACGGCCATGCAGGCGATGCCGTCCATGAGCACCTGATCGGGCCAGAAATTCGCGTCGGGCTTCCGATAGGGCTGCTTGGCGGTGATGCCGTGCTTGCGGAACAAGGCCACATGGGCGGCGATCGCGGCGATCATCAACCCGGGCAAGACCCCGGCGTGGAGAGCGAAGAAGCGGGTCAGCGTGTGGTGGCCATAATCGGAACCGCCCACGACCAATTTCTGGAGGGCCGGCCCCACCCCCGGAACAATCCCCACCAGGCTCGTGGCCACCTTGGTGGCCCCGAAGCCTTTCTGATCCCACGGGAGCAGATAGCCGGTGAGCCCCAGTCCCAGGGTGATCATCAGGAGCACCACGCCGAACCAGTAATTGACCTCGCGGGGCGCCTTGTAGGCCCCGTCGATGATCACCTGCAGCAGGTGCAGCACCAACAGCACATGCATGGCCTGGGCCACGAAGTGGTGCAACCCGCGCAGGAACCAGCCGCCCGTCATCTCGTGCTGGATATAGTACACGCTCTCCCAGGCCGAGTTCGCGCTCGGGCTGTAGGCCATCCAGAGGAACAGCCCCGTCAGGATCTGGACGAAGAAGCAGAAGCTCAGCGTGCTGCCCCACACATAACGCCACCGGGCTCCTCCGGGGATCCGCTCGAAGAGCACCTCGTGCAGCACTCCCTGCATCCCGGTCCGCTGGTCGATCCAATCGATGAGTCTCTTCATGTGAGCGCGACCTTCGCCGGAATTCCCGGACGGAAATTCTGGAACCGGAGCCAGACGCTCTGGCCCCGGACTTCGACCCCGAGCGTGTCCATGGAACGGGGGCTGGGAGACCGCGGATCGTTGATCGAACCGTCCACGGCGAACGTACTGTCATGGCAGGGACAGAAGAAGGCCTTGCGGTCGGTCTGGTAGTCGACAAAGCAGCCCGCATGGGGGCACACCGAATGCAGTGCCACGATGTCGGTCGGCCCGCTCCGCCGCAGATACACCACCCCGACGGGCACGGCGGCCTCACGAGTCCACGCGTCCGAGCGTCCGCTGATCACCGTGACCCGCACCGGAGTCCCGTCGGCCGGCACGCTCGCGACATCGGCCACCTCGATCCAGTCTCCGGCCCCGCCGCTCCGGGACAAGGGATCCAGCCAGGCCACCAGGCCGGAGGCCAATGGAACCCCCGCACAGCAGGCGCCGACGGCACCGGCCGCCGCCTCGGTCAGGAACCGGCGACGAGGTCTCGGCGCCGAATCAGGAGATACATTCATCAAAGGGGCACGCTCGCCATCGATCCACGGTGCGGGCGGCCGCGGACGATGCCCCGGGGTCGGATTTTTTCCAGCTTGAAGGCCGGTTTTTTTTGAGGGCCGGCGGTTTTGAACCTTGATTCGCCCGAACCTTCGGCTTCCATGGATCTCAGTTCTTTGACGGGATCCTTCTGAGAATCGGTCCCACAATCAAAACATCGTTGGAAGTGCGGGAACGCCGTGAGAATCGGCGACGGTTGCGCCACTGTATCAGGCAACAAACCCCCTGGTCGTACACGACAGCCACTGGACGCGAGTCTGGGAAGGCGGGGGCGAGGTTCGAAGCCTGTAGTCAGGATATCGCGCCAATGATGCTCGTCAGGTTTCGAACCTGTTCCTGTATAGACTGTTCCTTCGGGGCAATCCCACCTCGGTCGGATCTCCGTCGGCACCGTCGGCACAAATTCCACAGGCGATCGTTCGAAACCGCTTCGCCGCAAAGCGAAGGATGAGGCCAGCCTGTCCGCGCCTGTATGCCCGGACGGAAACATTCCCGAATGTCTGACGCCTTCATTCCCTGTTTTGCCGGTGGATTGGAGGCGTTTTGCATTTCGGATGCAGGATGCGCTCCGGTCTCTCGGCCTGGTCTCCATTGACACCCCCTGATCCGCCCCGGAACCGGGCGGGTCATCGCAGTGACTCGAGACCATGCATTCCATCCGACCTCCGTCCTTCTGCCGGGCCCGCCGCCTCGCCGCCGTGCTGACTCCCACCGCCGCGGCGATCCTGGCCATCGCCACTCTGCCCAACCTTCGGGCCCAGTATCCCACCGCGGTGGTCGATTACCGCTCCGGAACCGGGTTTTCGCCGGGCTACACCAACACCGCCGCCGTGCTGGGCTCACCCAGCCGCGTCACTCCCGGAGACTTCGGCGGCCCCGTGGATCCGTTCTCTCCGCCGTACACGCGGGACCAACTCGTCAGCATCGGCACCGGCGGATCACTGACCCTGCGCTGGGAGTCGCCGGTGAGGAATGCCGACGGCAACCCTTTCGGCCTGGATTTCACGGTCTTCGGCAGTGCCGGGTTCATGATGACCAACGACTTCGACGCCAATTGGAGTCCCATCGGCAAACCCGCCACCGATGGATCGCTCTTCAACCCCAATTCAGGAACCCAGCGGATCAGCGTCAGCACTGACGGCAAGACCTGGTATGTGCTCGACCCGGTGAAGTCTCCGAAGGTCGACCATTATTACCCCACCGACGGGGCGGGTGACTTCGGAGTCCCGGTCAGCACTTCGTTGCAGCCGGCGGAATTCTCCGGCAAGACCCTCGACCAGATCCGGGAACTGTATCGCGGGTCGGCCGGGGGCACGAGCTTCGATCTGGCCTGGGCGCTGGACGCCAATGGCCAGCCGGCTGGTCTCACCGAGGCGTCGTACCTCCGAATCGAAGTGCTCAACGGCAAGGCCGACATCGACGGCCTCTCGATGGTGAGCACAGTGCCCGAACCGAAGTCGTGGGCCCTGATGATCTCGGCCTTGGCCGGAGTGGTCGCATGGCGTCGGGGTTCACGGATGCTGGCCTGAGCACCTCCGCCGCCATGACTCACCCCGCCCCGGTTTGCGAAGATCGCTGTCCACTCTGCGGCCAGGCCAACGCCTGCACCCGGGCGTTCAGCGCCGACCCGGGCCCCACGCCATGCTGGTGCGAGTCGGTGGACATCCCTCCGGCCGTTCTGGCGGGCATTCCGGCAGCCCTCCAGGGGAAGGCCTGCCTGTGCGCGGCCTGTGCCCGGGCCGACCTCGGCGCCTCGCCTCCGCCGCCCCGGCCCGAGGAGGCCGACACCTACTTCACGCCGGATGGACGGATGGTCTTCACCCGTGCCTACCATCTCCGGCGCGGCTATTGTTGTGGCAGTGGTTGCCGCCACTGCCCGTTTGACGGCACCGAGTCCCGACCGTGACCCCATCGTTCCTGCCCCGCCTGAGCATCGCTTCGACGATGATCGGAATCGCCTGCCTGGAGGCCGAGCTTCGGGGAGGTGTGATTGAAGAAACCTTCGCCACCGATCCCACCCTACGCGGTTGGCGTTGCTGGGGTGAGCGGTCCCTCGTCCATTGGGACGCCTCGGAACAACGCCTCGACGTCACCTGGGACTCCTCGCAACCGAACGGCTTCTTCGCCCTCCCCCTGCCCGCCTCCTTGACGGCGACCGACGATTTCCGCTTCGCCTTCGACCTCGAACTCGAATCCCATGCCGTCGGAGTCCTGCCCGGCCAGAGCGGGACCTTCCAGATCGCCGCGGGTCTGATCCGGCGAGACGACGCACTCGCCACGAACTACGCCCGAGGCGCATTTCCAGGCCCCAAGAACACGGTGGAGTGGACCTGGTTCGGCGAGGCCGGTGCCGTCTCGGCATCGGTGTCTCCCGTGGTGATCCCGTCCGACGGTCGCCTGCCCTGGGGCTATGCCGACAGTTATGTGAGGCTCGAACCCGGCCACCGATACCGATTCGAACTGGCCTACTCGGCCCAAATCCGGACGGCCCGCATGTCCATGACGACCGACGGCCAACCCGGCCCTCCTCTGGCGGACATCGTGTTGCCGGCCAGCTTCACCCGATTCCAAGTCGATACCTTCGCCATCAGCAGCTATTCCGGAGCCGGCCAGAACCCCTTGTATGCCGGCTCGGTCTTGGCCCGGGGCTGGATCGACAACGTCTCGATCACGGTGCCGGAGCCTCCGACCTTGCGTCTCCGAGCCCGCGACGGCGGGGTGGCGTTCGATGCGGTGGCCGGTTGGCGCTACACCTTGGAAGCCTCGGGCAACCTCACCGACTGGAGCGCCGTCGCCGACACCCTCGCCGTCCAGACCGCCGAACTGGAACTCCGGGATCCCAGAGATGGATGGTTCCCGGTTCAATGCTACCGCGTGATCGCGGTCCATCCATGACGCGCCCCCGATCCCAGACAACCGGGATTCCGGCCCGGGCGTTCACGCTGGTCGAACTCCTGGTGGTGATCGCGGTGATCGCCCTCCTGGCTGCACTCTCGTTCCCGGCCCTGATGCGATCCCGCACCGCGGCCCGAGCCACCGTCTGTACGTCGAACCTGCGGCAGGTGGTCCTGGCCACCCAACTCTACTGGGACGACCACGGAGGGATCGCGTTTGTCGAGCGGGGTGCGCGCACCCACAACGGATGGAACTACTGGTTCGGGTGGCTGGAAGACGGGGCCGAAGGCGACCGGCGGTTCGACCCGACCCCCGGAGCCCTGTGGCCTTATCTGCAGTCCCGCGGCGTCGAGGTCTGCCCGGCTCTGAATCGCGCCGATCCTCGCTTCAAGAGCAAGGCCCGAGGGGCGGCCTTCGGTTACGGCTACAACCTGAGGGTCGGCACCCGCGGGACTTCCGGGATCGCCATCGCCACCCTGCGTTCCCCCAGCGGATGCGCCCTCTTCGCCGACTGCGCGCAGGTCAACGACTTCCAACCCCCGGCCTCTCCGGATCACCCCTTGCTGGAAGAGTTCTACTACTTCGACCTCGAGGGACCGACCGTCCATTTCCGGCACTCCCGCCGCGCTGAAACAGGCTTCGCCGACGGGCATGTCGCCGGAACGCCACCGGCCCCCGGCTCCGAGGACCCGAGACTGCCCGGGGAATGCGTGGCCCGCCTGCCCGCCGAACTGATCCTGCCCTGAAAGCCGCTCGGCTGGTACAAGGGCCACGGGAGGAAACCACGGACCCATCCCGATCGTTCAATCCCCGTCGCCCATTCCCGGCCAATCGATCCAAAAAAACAGGGCACCTCCGTGTCCGGAGGCACCCCGCGTCGATGATCCGTTCCGGCTCAGGCTCTCAGGCCATGGCCATCCCGCTCACTTCAAGACGGCCTGATGGAACTCCAACCAATCGTCGAGATCGTTGAGGCTGATCGCGTCGGGCTTCACGGTGCCGTTGTCGGGGATGCCGTTGGCCGAGAGGATCGACTTGCGCACGTCGGGGGTGTGGATGTAGCCGGCGATGGAGACATTCAGCTGGTGGATGTTGCCCGGGGTCAGGTTCACGCCGGGCTGCTTCTGGATCCAGGCCTCGAACTGCGGATAAGTCGGGCGCTGCTCGACGATGTACTTGCGGACCGCCTCGGTGTCCAAGCCCAGGGCGCCGAGCACCATGGAGTCATACCCCTTGGACAGGGCCGGATAACCGGGAGCGACCTTGTTGCGGGCCTCGAGCGAGGCTTTGAGCCACAGGCGCGGCAGGTGGAGGACGCCCAGCGGACCGGCGACGCCGGAGCTGATCAGGGGAACGTAGGTGGTGCTCATGATGGGAGTTGTTGAACCCGCCCCAACGTAGGAAGCGCGGAGTCCCACGGTCAAATGTCATTCTGGGAAAGCCCTGCATTGCCATCCCCGATCGAGACGACGATCTTGCCCGGAAATGGGTCCGACACGGCTTCCAAACCCGGGGTCCCCCATCCATCGACTCCACGGCCTATGACCCTGTTCGAACGCATCATCGCGCGCCAGATCCCCGCCAAGATCGCCTACGAAGACGATCAAGTGCTGGCCCTGCACGACATCCAGCCCCAGGCCCCGGTGCATGTCCTGGTGATCCCCAAGAAGCCGATCCCGCGCATCGGCGAGGCCCTGCCCGAAGATCAGGCGCTCCTGGGCCATCTGCTCCTCAAGGCCGCCGAGGTCGCCCGGAATCTCGGCCTCGAATCCAGCGGTTACCGCCTGGTGATCAACCACGGGCGCGACGGGGGAGAGAGCGTGCCCCACCTCCACTGCCACGTGCTGGGCAAGCGTCCGATGACCTGGCCTCCCGGCTGAAGGCTGCCGCCTCACGGGTTCACCGGAGGCCGTCGCTGGCCCGGTACCGACCGAGGCGGACTTCAGCAGGTGCCGAAGCGGTATTCGGTCCGGCTCGTGAAGGCCTCGCCCGGCCGCAAGACGCACGAGGGGAATCCCGGATGGTGGATGGCGTCCGGGAAATTTTGCGTCTCCAGACAAAAACCGCCGTGCTTCGGAACCGTCACGCCGCCGGTGCAAACCACTCCCTCGGGCGTCCGGTTGAAGGTCCACAACTGGACTCCGGGCTGGGACGTGTGGCACTCCATGCTGCGGCCTTGGCTTCGTTCGAAGACCCGCGCGGCCAGCCCGAGCGAGCCACCCCCGTGCCGCAGCACGAAATTGTGGTCGTATCCGGGCGGGGTCAGACCGGTGTTCATCCCGCGGGCCCCGATCGCGATGGGTCGGGTAAAATCGAGGGCCGTCCCCGCCACCGCCAGAAGACGGCCGGTCGGAATGAGCCCCTCATCCACCTCCGTCACCTGATCGGCGGCGATCTCCAGTTCGTGCGACAACACATCGCCGCTCCCCGCGAGATTGAAGAAGCTGTGATTGGTGAGATTGAGGATGGTCGGAGCGTCCGTGGTGGCCCGGTAGTCGATGCGCCACACATCGTCCCGGGTCAGCGTGTAGGTGACCGTCACCGTCAGCGCTCCGGGATAGCCCTCCTCACCATCGGGGCTGGTGTAGGTGAGGTCCACCGAGACGGCCTCTTCGGTCGTCCGGATGGGCCCCGCCTGCCAGAGCTTCTTGTCGAAACCCACCACCCCGCCGTGCAAATGGTTCAGGCCGTTGTTGGTGGCCAGAACGTAGTCCTTTCCGTCCAAGGTGAACTTCCCTCGGGCGATCCGATTGGCGAAACGGCCGGCGATGCATCCGAAGAAGGGGTGTCCTTGGAGATAGCGGGCCAAGGTTTCGAATCCGAGCACCACGTTGCCCAACTTCCCGTGACGATCCCGCGTGTGGAGTTCGGTGACCAGCAATCCGTAGTCGGTGAACTTGAGCGTGGTGCCGTTGGGATTGCGGAAGACGAATCGGTGGGCTTCGCGGCCATCGGGCAGCGTGCCGAAAACGGTGCATTCGGAGGTCATGGGAGGGAGTGCCAAAGGATTCTTCCCGGAGAGTGATGGATCCCTCCGGCGAGGTCGATACCTCATCGAACCACCGACTCCGGCCGAGGCATCGGAACATGAAGAAGGCCGGAGCCCTCGAGAACGAGGCGCTCCGGCCTTGAGTTGGCCACCGCATCGGGTGGCCCCGCGATCAGCGGATGAATTCGTTGAAGAGGGCTTCCAGCATCTCCTGACGGCCGGACTCGAGGCCCGACACGTTGCCCAGCGCCAGCGCGTGCTTCTCGCAGTCGGCGAAGGACGCCTTGCCGGCTTCGATCTTGGCGCCGATGCCCGAATCCCAGGTGCGATAGCGGTTCTTGACGAAGGCGTCGATGCGGCCGTCCTTGCGGATGGCGGCGGCGATCTTCAGACCGCGGGCGAAGGTGTCCATGCCGGCGATGTGGGCGATGAACAAGTCATCGGCCTGGAAGCTCTCGCGGCGCACCTTGGCGTCGAAGTTCACGCCACCGGTGGTGAATCCACCGTACTTGAGCACCGTGAGCATCGTCTTGGTGGTCAGGTACAGGTCGGTCGGGAACTGGTCGGTGTCCCAGCCCAGGAAGTAATCGCCCATGTTGGCGTCGATGGATCCCAGGGCTCCGGCGGCTCCGGCGACTTCCAACTCGTGCTCCATGGTCTTGCCCGCCAGCCAAGCATGATTGACCTCGATGTTCAGCTTGAAGTGCTCGAGCAGATCGTACTCGCGCAGGAAGTTCAGACAGGAAGCCGCGTCGCTGTCGTACTGGTGGCGCGTCGGCTCCTTGGGCTTCGGCTCGATGTAGAAGGGGTTCTTGAAGCCGATCTTCTTTTTGTAGTCCACCGCCATGTGCAGGAACCGGCCCAGGTGGTCGAGTTCGCGCTTCATGTCGGTGTTGAGCAGCGTGGCATAGCCTTCGCGGCCGCCCCAGAACACGTAGCCCTGGCCGCCCAGTTCATGGGTCCAGTCCATGGCCTTCTTCACCTGGGCCGCCGCGAAGCAGAACGCGTCGGCATCGCAGCTGGTGGCCGCACCGTGCATGTAGCGCGGGTGGACGAAGTTCTGGGCCGTGCCCCACAGCAGGCCGATGCCGGTATCCTTCTGGAGCTTCTTGAGCTCCTTGCCGACCGCGTCGAACTGGGCGTTGGCCTCCTTGAGGTTCTTGCCGTGGGAACCGAGGTCGCGGTCATGCCAGGCATAGTAGGAAACGCCGAGCTTGGTCGCGAATTCGAAGAAGGCCCGGGCGCGGGAGATCGCGTCTTTGGTGGAGCACTCGCCGGTGTTCCAGGAACGCTCGGCCGTGCCCCACCCGAACATGTCGCCGCCGGTGCCGCGCATGGTGTGCCAGTACACGGCCGCGAAGCGCATGTGTTCGCGCATCGTCTTGCCCTCGACCACCTCATCCGCGTTGAAGTGCTTGAAAGCCAGGGGATTCTTGGAATCCGGACCTTCGTAGGCGATCCGGCCGATCTTGGGGAAGAACTGCTTGCTCATGGTGTTGTGCAGAAAGGACCGGGAAACTACGCAGCGGCCGGGAGCATGGAAAGCGGTTAAAATCGCCGACGACAAGACCGAGCCTCGCTCAGTGCCCGAGATGTTCGTGCAGGAGTCGCCGGATCTGCTCGGCGCACTCGGGATGGTTCTGGGCGCTGTGGTCCGAGCGGATGACCGTTTCGGGAACCCCCTCGAGATGGCTGCTCCAATACGGCACCACGCCGTCGGTGGATTGCTCGGGATCATCGCACCCCGCCCGACAGCCGATGATGCTGGAAACCCGCACCTGCGGATCCATGGGCAACTCCTCGAGCAGATGGACGGTGTCGCTGCCGGGCCGCAGCGAATCGATGCTGCTGCCCGGACTGATGCGTCCCCTCAAGGTCAGGGCATCCCGGTTGAAGGTGACGAGGTCGGTCGTGATCTCGAGGGCCGTGACCGGCAATCGGGCCAGGTACCGGGCCGCCCTGCCCGGCCAGTCCGTCGCCATCGGACTGCCCCGATGCGGGACACAGACGAAGACCACACGGCCGATGCGCGGGTTCGGATCGAAGAAGAACATGTCCCGGAGCATCTGCCGCTGAGGCTCGGCGACGCTCAACTCGTCGATGGGCCGGTTGAAATAGCGCCGATACAAGGTTCCGCCTCCGCGCACGATCTGCATCCGCGACAACAATCCTCCCATACTGTGGCCCACGAGGACCATCCGGTGGAGGTTCGTCCGGGTCCCCTCGGGGTCCATCCGTCGTTGCCACTGGGCCAGGCTTTGTCGCAGCCGGGTGGACGACCACTGGACCGGAGTGCTGCTCGGGTACTGGAAGGCCCAGAACTGGTATCGCTGACGGATCACCGGATCGGCCAACAACGCCGCATGGAGGAATCGCCACGTGTTGGGCTCGCTGAGCAATCCATGCACGAACACGACGGGGATCCGCTCGGGGTCGGGCGTCTCGAGCGGGTAGAGCCCCGTCTCCTCCGAAAAGCGGTCGCCCTGGAAGAACCCGAGCAGGCCGAGGCTCAGGAAATTCTGCCGCTCGAGTTCGCGGGTGCGCACGGCGAACGGCGTCACGAAGTCACCGGTCAACACCCGCGGCGTTCCCTCGGCCTCGAGCGACTCGGTCTTCTTCCGATCATGGACCCGGAACGACACACTCCTCAACGGGGCCTCGGGACCGAACTCGACCGTGACCGTCAACGGCAGCCAACTGCCATCGCGCAGCTGGGTGACATCACCGTGTCCGAGTCGACCCCGGGGGCTCTCCACCTTGCCCACGCAGGCGACTCCGAGGCCTGGAACGGGCTCGATCCGGGGGCCGTCCTGAACCTCGAACCGGTCCACGGGCACGACCCGACGCCACGGCATCCTGCCGACCTCGGAAGCCGTCGAAGGCTCGCGAACCCACTGGTACCGCCGAAGGGGGCCGACCCAGAGCGCCGGAGCCGGCCTGCGGGAATCCCACAGGGCGGGCCCGTACCGATCCAGCAGGCGCGACACGGCGAACCGGCTGGCCCGATCGGCGAATCGCCCGTCCGCCTCGGGAGCGGCTCCCTTCAGGGCGGCCGACTGCTCGGCCACACACAGGCACAACCCGTCGCACTCACCCCGACGGTCGCCTTGACGCTGCCGGTCGATCGCGGCCCCCAAGGCGACCTCCACCAGGGCCCTGCGGACGCGGGGATCCCCCGCGGCGGCGTTCAACGCCACCACGGCGGCGGCGGGGCGAGAGCGCCACTCGACTCCCCATCCCCGGGCATCCAGAACCGCCTGGCTCTCGCGACTGATCTCACCCGGATCCCACTCGGGGCCGGAGGTGGGATGCAGCGGATTGACCGTGACGGCAGAGAACGGTGTGGAACACCCCGCGGCGAGTGCGACCATCACGAGACACAGCGAGGCCCACCGGAGCGACATCCGACGCGACGGGCTTCCCTTGCGATCAGCCATGGGCGACCTCCGGGCTCCCGCGATGCGTCGGGGTACGCCACTCGAAGACCATCTGCCGGCCTCGGGTTTCCACCAGGCCACTCACCCCCAACCCGAGCAGGCGCAACGGCCGATGCACCAACTGATGCCGCCCCAGCAACCAGCAGGCCAGACGATAGAGGTCCCGGGCACCAGCCACCGGGTCATCGACCGAAAACTGGCGGGTCAGCGTGGTGAAATCGCCATACCGCACCTTCACCTGGACGGTCTGCGCGGCGATGCCATGTCGCTGCAGCTTTCCTGAAATCTCCTCGGCCTGCTCGCGGAGGACCGCGCGCAAGGTCGGCCGATCGGCGGTGTCGACCGAAAAGGTGTTCTCACTGCTGATGCTCTTGAGGGTGTCGTCCTGCGACAGGGGTCGCTCATCCACCCCGAAGGCGAACGACTTGAGGACCGGCCCCCAGGTCCCCACCAACGCCTTGAGGTCGCCGGGATGATCCTGGAGATCGCCCACCGTCCTGATCCCGGCTTTCAGGAGCACCTCCTCGGTGACCCGGCCGATGCCGTGCAAGGTGCGCGCCGGCAGCGGGCGGAGGAACGCGGCCCGGTCGCGATCCGGGATCAGCAGCAACCCGTCGGGCTTGCCCCAATCGCTGGCCACCTTGGCCATGAGCTTGTTGGACGCGATGCCGATGCTGGCGGTCAATTGACGCTCCGAGCGGATGCGGGCCTTGAGTTCACGCGCCCACCGCACCGCCGCCACCAAGGCCTCTTCGGGATCGGCGTCGCGATGCAAGGTCGACGCATCGAGGTAGGCCTCGTCCACGGACACCTGTTCCACCTCCACCCCGCTCTGGGCCACCAACTCGAAGATCGCGCGGGATTCGTCGCGGTAGCGGTCCATCCGGGGCGACAGGAAGACCCCCTGGGGGCACAATCGACCGGCGGTACGGCTGGGCATCGCCGAGCGCACCCCGAATCGCCGGGCCTCATAACTGGCCGCACAGACCACGCCCCGGGAGGAGGGAGATCCGCCGACGATGACCGGGAGTCCCCGCAAATCGGGACGATCCCGCTGTTCGACCGCCGCAAAGAACGCGTCCATGTCCAGATGCAGGATGACGCGGGGTGTCCCCATGCTCCGGTGATGATCGGCCGTGGACCTCAGCGCTTTTTCGAGGTGAACCCCTTGGGGAGATTCGATTCGGGTTCCGAGGCATCCGATTCGGGTTCAGGGGCCACCTCCTCGGCCGGAGCCACCGCCTCCTCGGCCACTCCGAGGCGCTGCCGGGCCTTCTTCGCGGCGCCGGTGTCGGGATAGTCGCGGAGAATCCGCTCGAGCCAAGCCACGGCCTTCTCGGGCTGGTTCATCTTTCCCGAGTACAGGTTGGCCAGGTGGATGGCCGTCCAACCCCATTTCTCTCGGGTCAATCGCTTGGTCAGTACTTCTTCCAACTCCAGCGAGGCGGCGACGTAGTTGTGGAGGTCCTTCTCGTAGATCTCGGCGATCCGGATCGCGGCGTATTGTTCCGAGGGATTCTTGTCGAGGTATTCGCGCATCATCCGCACCGCCTCGAGCGGATTGCCGTTGGCCCACTCGGCCTCGGCCGCCTCGTACTCGGCGTCGGTGGTCGCGGGCGCGTTCTCCGACAAGAGCACATCCCCGGTGCGACGGGAGAACCACCGGGCAATCTCCCACCCCACCAAACCCGCCAACCCGAGGAGCGAGGCCACAAACCCGGCCATCCAGAGAAAACTGCGGCTCTTGTCGGGTGCCTTGGCCGCGGCGACGGCGGCGACCTGGGGCTTGCCCGTCGCAAGCCCGTTGGTGCCCCCCGTGGTTCGGGTGGCCGCTCCCGCGACGACCGCATTGGTCACCGAACCCACAGCCGAGCCCGTGCCCGCGTCGGGAGTCGCATCGGCCGCCGAGTCGGCCACCGACTCGGTGGCTTCCAATCCGGCCCGCTTGACCTCCACCGCCGAGAAGTCCGCGCGGAATCGCTGAAGGCACACTGAGGCGAAAATGAACAGTACGAGAGCCGCCAATCCCTTGATCCAAGTGGTCATCGGTGGCGCCGTGTTAACGCCCCACCGGCGATTCGAAAAGGCGAAATCGTCAGAGCCGGCCATCACGACCCGGCCGCGCTTCCCGCTTGAAAGATCCACCGGCTTCGAGGCTTGTTGGGCCGACCGTGATGGAATGGTTTTCGACACCCGAACCTGAATCGCCGGCCGAGCCCTTGGCCTGGGACGAAGCGTTTCTCGAACGAGCCGAGTCCGGCGAGGGCGGAGAGGCCCTCTGGTTCTGGGAAGCCCCCGGGCCGTGCGTGGTCCTCGGGTACGGCCAACAGGCGGCCGTCGAGGCCGATCTGGAAGCCTGCACCCATCACTGGGTGCCGGTCTTGCGTCGCTGCAGTGGGGGAGGTGCCGTGCTCCAGGGACCGGGATGTTGGAATTACGGACTGGTCCTGCGAATCCCCGAATCGGGTCCCCTGGCCTCGATCACCGGGGCCAATCAGTGGATCATGGAGCGGAACCGCAGCCTGCTGTCCGAATTGCTCGGTCTGCCCGTGTCGGTCGAGGGGCACACCGACCTGGCCGTCGAAGGCCGCAAATTCTCGGGCAATGCCCAGCGTCGCAAGCGGAACCATCTCCTGTTCCACGGAACCGTGCTCCACGGGTTCCCGTTGGGCCTGATCGCCCGATTCCTGAGATTCCCGTCGGCGCAACCCGAGTACCGGCAGAACCGGCAGCACCTCGAATTCGTCCGGAACGTCGACACCACGCCCGAGGCCTTGGCCCAGGCTTGGATCCGGGCCTGGGGAGCGGAGCCGGCCCGAACCGGATTCCCCTCGGAGCGTACCCGCTCGGCCCTGGAGGTCCGGTACGGCAATCCAGAATGGCATTCCCGGCGCTGACCCTCGCGGACTCGGGATCCGTCGATCGGCCCCCCAGTGCAACTCGGAACGGCCCCGGCACAGAACACTCACTGCGGCGCACTCCGACCCTCAACCACCCGCCACGATCCGGACGATCTCCAGACGGTCTCCGGACCGGATCGGACGCTCTGCGAACTCCGACGGAGCGACCGCCTCGCCATTGTGCTCCACGACCACGCTTCGAGGCAGGAGCCCACGGCGCACGAGGAACTGCTCGAGGGTGCACGGAAACTCGATCGGAACGGTTTCGCCATTGGCGATCACGGACATCCCCAGAGACTGATCGGCGGCTCCTGAAAGTAAAGTCGGCCTCCGAACCTCCGGTTTTCGGGGAAAGCCACTCCACATTTCGCTTCGAGCTTCGCCGGGCAGCCACTACGTTTTCGGCGTGTCGCCGGACCCCATCCTTTCCCTCGACCTTCCCGGAATCACCAAGGTGAAATCGGGCAAGGTGCGTGAAGTCTTCGATCTGGGAGATTCCCTCCTGTTCGTGGCCACCGACCGGATATCCGCCTTCGATTGCGTGATGCCCAACGGCATTCCACGGAAGGGCGAAGTCCTGACACAGATCTCCCATTTTTGGTTCGACCAGACCGAGTCGTGGCTGCCGAACCACCGTCTCCTCAAGGCGGGAGCCCCCCTGCCCGACCGGTTGAAGCCCTTCGCCCCGGTGCTGGAAGGCCGGAGCATGATCGTGCGGAAGACCCAGCCCCTGCCCATCGAGTGCGTGGTGCGCGGCTACCTTTCCGGATCGGGTTGGAAGGAATACCAGAAATCCGGTTCGGTCTGCGGGATCTCGCTGCCGCCGGGACTCCGCGAGTCGTCGGAACTGCCCGAACCCATTTTCACTCCCGCCACGAAGGCCGAGTCGGGACACGATGAGAACATTTCGTTCGAGCAGGCGGCGCGACTCACCGGCCCCGAGATCGCCCATCAGGCACGCGACCTCAGCCTGCGGCTCTACCGGTTCGCCCGCGACTATGCCCGGACCCGCGGCATCATCATCGCCGACACCAAGTTCGAGTTCGGACTGGTCGACGGGCAATTGATCCTCATCGACGAAGTGCTCACGCCCGATTCGTCCCGCTTCTGGCCGGCCGACCACTATGCTCCCGGCCGGGGACAGCCCAGCTTCGACAAGCAGTTCGTGCGGGACCACCTCGAGACCCTCGACTGGGACAAGACCCCGCCGGCCCCGGCCCTGCCCTCCGACATCGTGGCCAAGACCCAGGCCAAATATCTCGAGGCGTATCGGCTCCTGACCGGCAGACCTCTCTGAGCCCCACCGAGATCCCGTTCGCCATTCCCTCCCATGCTCAAGGCCCCCGCCCCCCAAGATCCGCTGCGCACCGACGGACGCTTCGCGATCGTGTGCTCCCGCTACAATTCCGAGTACACCGAACCCATGATGATCGCCGCCCGCAGCGTGCTCGAGGCGGCCGGGGCATCGGAAGTCGAGGTGGTGAGAGTGCCGGGGGCCTTCGAAATCCCGATGGCCGCCTCGGCCTTGGCCCGGCGCAAACGCGGACGGGTCAGGGCCATCCTGTGTCTGGGAGTCATCTGGCAGGGAGAAACCTCCCATGCCGAGCAGATCGGCGGCGCCGTCACCCGGGCGCTCATGGAGATCAGTCTCACCACGGGCATCCCCTGCGTGCACGAAGTCCTCACAGTCCAGACCGAAAAGCAGGCCCTCCAACGCTGCGTCGACCCGCTCACCAACCGGGGAGTCGAGGCGGCCCATGCGGCCCTCGAGATCTCGGAGGCGCTGGCCAGCATCGCATCCCCGGGCTCCCGGCGGCAAACCGGCTGATCCCCGAAGCCATGACCCCGACCCGAGTCCCCATCTCACCCGACCGCCTCACCGTGCTGCTGGCGATGACCATCCTCGGTCTCGATCAGCTCACCAAATGGATGGTCATGCGCTGGATGGAATTCGGGGCCGAGCAGACGGTGCTGGAGGGGTTCTTCAAGCTCGTCCACTGGGGCAACACCGGTGCGGCCTGGAGCATCTTCCGGCACCACAACAACTGGCTGGCGGTGTTTTCGTCGCTGGCGATGCTGGCCCTGTGGCGGTGGCGTCGCCAATTCGAATACCACCAGCGTCTGGGGCAGATCGCCCTCGGTCTCCTCTTCGGGGGGATCATCGGCAACCTGCTCGATCGCATCGTCCATGAACACGTGGTCGATTTCCTCCGGTTCTACTGGGTGCGCCGCAGCGGAGCGGAACTGGGATTCCCGGCCTTCAATGTGGCCGACTCGGCCATCTGCACCGCCGTGGCCCTGCTCCTGATCCTGTCGTGGCAGGCCGAACCGGTGTCCACCTCCGGAAAGCCGGTGGGCGGCGACACCCCGAAATGAAACCCATTCTCCTGACCGGCCCCACCGCCTCGGGCAAGTCGGCCGTGGCCCTCGAGCTGGCGCAGCGGATCGGGGGCGAGATCATCTCGGTGGACTCCATGCAGGTGTACCGCGGCCTGGACATCGGGACCGCCAAGCCCACCGCAGAGGAGCGGAGCCGGGTTCCTCATCACCTCATCGACCTGGTCGGCCTCGAGGAATCCTTCGACGCGGCGCGCTTCGTCCAGGCCGCCAACGGCGCGATCCGCGAGATCGAGGCCCGCGGCCAGACGGCCATCCTCTGCGGTGGAACCGGTCTGTATTTCAATGCCTGGCTGGGCGGGCTGGGCTCGGCTCCCCCGCCCGATCCCGACCTGCGCACCCGACTCGAGGCCACTTCCACCCCTGAACTGCTCGAGGAGCTGGCGCGCAAGGATCCGGTCACCCTCGACCAGATCGATCTGCAAAACCGGCGTCGGCTGGTCAGGGCCGTCGAGGTGATCCGGTTGACGGGCCAACCCTTCTCGATCCAGCGGGCCCGTTGGCCTGAACACGGAGGCAACGCCACCGCGGGCCGGGCCTTCGGCCTCCAGCGCGACCGGCAGGATCTGGTCCGCCGGATCCACGAGCGGGTCGATCGGATGTTCGCGGACGGATTGGTCGCCGAGACCCGGGCACGCCTGCAGGAGGGTTTGCGCACCAACCGGACCGCCCTTCAGGCCATCGGCTACCGTCAGGTGGTCGAACACCTCGACGGAGGCCCGTCGCTCCGGGAAACCATCGAGCGGGTCCAGACCAAGACCCGCCAATACGCCAAACGTCAGCTCACCTGGATGCAAGGTCAGTTGGATCTGGCCTGGATCGAGGTGGCAGCGGGCGAATCGACGACACGGATCACCGAGAGGATCCTCGGCCAACTCGATCCCCAAGCCGGTTGAGTCTCGTTGGGCTTTGGAGGCAGTGGGCTTGAAAGGCTTTGGAAAGGGGTGAGCCCACCCGCCGCCGACTCCCTGCCCCAACGCCGTGGGTCTTCGGCCCGCCCGCGTCGATCAGGGCGTCAATACACGCAGATCAACGACCTCACCCGGATACAGCGCGAGGTTGGACGGCAGCGACACCAACACCGGCAATCCGGTCTCCACCGGTCCCGATCCCGATCCGGAACCGGAGCCCATGGAATTGCCTGCCGGTCTGGGCAGCATGGAGGCCGAGATCGGCTCCAGTTGCGACCCGACCCGCAACACTTCACCCACCCCGACCTCGCGTTGGCCTCCCCGGGCCCTCACCTCGACCTTCATCCCGGCTCTGGCCTGGATCTGAATGGGCTGACGGATGAACGCCACCACCCGGGCCGGCTTCTCCTGCGAGACCGTGAGCACCGGTTCCCCTGCCTGAACCGACTCGCCGCTCCACTTGTGGACCACGCTCACCACACCATCGAACGGCGCGAGGAGGTCGATGGGCATCATCTGGGCTTCGATCAGGTCGAGGTTCTTCGATTCGACCTCGATGGCCGCCGCGGTGGACGTCGATTCCGTGCCTTCGCTTCTCGAGGCGGACAGTTGCTGGATGCTCGTGCCGATCTGCGACACCAGCAGTTCCAGTTCGCGGACGGAGGCGTCTTCGATGGCGGCGTCCCGCCGGGAGATGTCGAGTTCGTTCTGGCTCAAGACAGGCAGCGGTGAGCTGGAACCGGCGTTGGTGACGCCGCTCCGGAGTGTTTCCAGACGGGCCAACTCCAATTGCCGATAGGCGCTGCGGGCCTTGGCCGACAACCAATCCACCCGCTTGCTCATCCAATCCAGACGAAGGCTCTCGAGATTGACCCGACTGTTCTGCTTGCGCAGATCCGAATCGGTCCCGGCCCGGATCAATTGGATGCGAGCCTTGCTCAGGGAGATCTGCGCCTCCAAGACCCGCGGCTCCACGGTGATGACCCGAGCCAGGACCTGGCCCGCGGTCACCCGCTGCAACGCATCGACCTGAACCTGGGCCAAGCGCCCGGGGCCCATGCTGGACACCACGCCTCTCACCGACTCGACCTCCCCGACCAAGGTCGCGGGGCCGACATACCCCCGCCACAGCCACACGGTCGCTCCGATCACCAGCACGAAGGCGATGTAGGGAACGGCCTGGATGCGGAACTCCCTGAACAGCGTCCCCGGGGGCGTCGGAATCGGAGGCAGGGACTCGTCCTGCCGGGTTGTCGGTTGGTCCTGCATTCGATTACAGTTCGGATTCTTCTTCGGCCTTGAGGCTGGTCACCCGCGATACGCCGGGGAACGCCTTGAGTTCCGTGACCAGTTCTCCGGCGCGCGAGGCGTCCCTGAGAAGGATCCGGTATGACAGATCGGCGCCGTCGGAAGTGCCCCCGGCCCGTTGACTGGCCAACTGGGTCTTGCGTCCATGACGGGCCAGCAGCTGAGCCAGACGCGGCAACTCGTCGAGCGGCCGTCCCCAATGGAGATTGAGAATCAGGTCGTACCGATGGCGGGCTCCGAACGAGGTCCAATGCAGGTAGAGCATGACCACCGCGAAGATCAGGCACCCCAGGATCGCCGTGCTGAACTTGCGCGTGCCGGCGGCCATGCCGGTGCTGATGCTGGCCAGGATGTAGGTGGTGTCCAAGGTGTCCCGGAGGATGTTCCGGAAACGGACCACGGCGAAGACGGCCATCATCCCGAAGGCCATCAGCAGATTGTTGAACATCACCGCCATCACCAGCGCGACGATCATGCAGAGGACGATCAGCGAATTGACGAAGCTTCGCGAATAGCTCAGCCCGGAATGGCAGGCCATGTACACCCAGGCCACCACATGCCCGCACAGGAAGGCGATCAGCAGGCCGAGCAGGATGCCCACCAGGTCGTCCTGGGCGGTCCCGAAATCCCCTCGAATGATCAGGTCAGATAGATTCATTGCCGTGAAACGCCGGTTCCAACCAGCCATCGCGCGAGGCGCGATATTCGCTCCTGTCGGCGCTCGACCGCCAGTCCAACCTCCATGTTTTTGAAACCGGTCACCCCCGGACGCATGAAGTGGGGCTCCCCCTTCACGGCGATGCCGTCGGCGTATTTCGAGGCCGATCCCTGTCTGAGGCCGAACACGCGCACCATGTCGGAGAACCACTCCGGGAAACGGCCGGTGAACTTGAGTTCCAGGATCACCGAGTTTCCGAAGACCGGAGTCGGGTCGTCCATCTCCGCGGTGAATCGCGCATCGAACTCGGGCGAGATCAGCACATTCCGGTCGAAGGTGACCCGGACCGAATTGTCATGGGGGCTGATCCAGGCTTCGCGGTCGTAGGACACGTGGGCTACCGGATAGGCCTGGAGATCGGTGGACAACTCGATGAACCGCTGGATCGCCACCAATTGACGGGAATCCTGGCCGACCAGCTCGGCGGCCGTGGGCAACTGCCCTCCCAAGACGGCCTCGACAGCCGGACGCTGCACCCCGCAGCGTTGCTTGAGGATCGCCTCGTTCATCCGCCGCTTGATCTCGAAGAATACCGGGGCCTGCGGGTTGTGATTGTCGGCATAGAACCTCAGCCGGAGTTTGAAGCGGTTCTTGTTTCCGTTGATCGTTCCCCAATAGATCTTCAGATCGTCCGAATCGAGGTACAGGTTGTGGATCGAGTAGGACAGGTTCGGACGATGTGCGCCGTACTCGTCGATCTCCAGATACGAGGAGACGAACTCCCTCAGGGCAAGCGCCACGTCTTCGGGAATGACGTACTTCAATTCCCACCGCTGCAACTGCATGTTGTCCTGAGCCATCGACGTAATGTGGGGAATCCCCTGGGGCCAACCGATTCCGAATGGTTACCGCCGGGTCACCCATTTGTCACCCAAGAGCCTTTGGATCCACCAAAAACACTCGCAAGGATGCAGCCGGAGACCGTCCGCTGAGGAAGCAGTTTCAATGCCACTCTGATAATTTCAACGGCTTGACCTGCGGATTCACGGGGTCATCCACCCCAAAGCACCCTGAAAGCATGCCCGTTCCGAGGGGCTCAGGGGGCCTCCACCAACAACGGATCCCCGTCACCCCGGCGATATTGGAAGGGAACACTCTCGACCACCGCCTCGATCAGGGCCGAGAACCGGAATCCCTTCTGCCGAACTCGGGCATCGATGGCGGCCAGCGCCGGGCGATCGTAGTATTCGATTCCGCGTCCGAGGGCATAGGTGAGCACCTTTTCGCCCAGACACCGGAGAAAGTCGGCCTGACGAGCCTCGGAGAGCACCCGACTCAATTCGGCATGGTCGGCGAAGCGCTCTCCTGAGACCAACTCGCCGCGGGTGTCCAAGGCCTCTTGACCGTCTTTTTCCCGGAACCGCCCCACCGCATCGAAGTGCTCGAAGGCGAATCCGAGCGGATCCATCTTGGCGTGGCACGAGGCGCACATCGGGTTGTCGCGGTGAGCGTCCATGCGTTGGCGCAAGGTGCCATGGGTCTCCTTGGACTCGAGGGCCGGAACCCCGGGCGGCGGCGGCGGCGGCGGCGAGGCGAGGATGTTCTCCAGGATCCACTTGCCCCGCTTTACCGGAGAGGTGCGGTTCGGATTGGAGGTCAGGGTGAGCACACTGCCATGGGTCAGGACCCCGCTGCGGCCCGTCCCCTTCAACGACACCCGGACAAACTCCGGCCCTTGGACCCCCTTGAGGCCGTAGTGCTGAGCCAGCCGTTCATTGGCGAAAGTGTAATCGGCCGTGAGGAACTCCGTGACCGGGCGATCCTTCCGAAGGATGTGTTCGAAGAGCGCTTCGGTCTCCCGCCGCAGGGCCGTCCGCAACGGAGCGTCGAATCCCGGAAACAGCTTTTCGTCCGGGGCGACGATGTCGAGGGTGCGCAGCTGCAGCCATTGACCGGCGAAGTTGTCCACCAAGGCCCGCGACTTGGGATCGGCCAGCATCCGTCGCACCTGACCCGAGAGGTTCCGCCTCAAGCGCCCCTGCCCGGCCAACCGGAAGAGTTCGTCATCGGGCATGCTGCTCCAGAGGAAGTACGACAGGCGCGAGGCCAAGGCGTACTCCGACAGCCGCTGGGTTTGCCGAGGGTTGTCGGGATCACCCTGGATCTCTCCCCGGAAGAGGAAATGAGGGGAGACCAACACGGCCATGAGCGCCTGCTTCACCGAGGCCTCGAAGCTGTCGCCCGATTCCCGAGCCTTGGAAAAAAGACCCATCAAGCCGTCCAACTCGGCCGCGGTGGCCGGACGTCGGTAGGCCCGGTCGGCCACCCGCTGGAGGATCTCGCGGGCCACCGACTGGGTGGTCTTGGGCCCGGGTGCCTTGAAGAAGATCCTGCGGTGGAGTTCGTGCAGCGGCGGCACCGCATCGGAGTACGGTCCGGCCACCTCGATGAAACCGACCTGCAGGTTGCGATCCTCGATCTTCTTCTCGGTGTAGGTCTTGCCCTTGGCGTTGGTCCTGACCAATTGGGTCTCGCGGTAGAAATCGTTGAGGAAGGCCACCGCCAGTCGATGGCGCCCGGGTTCCAGACGCAGGCGGTGCTCGTGCAGCTTGGGATTGTCGCGTCCGCGGCGCAGCTCGAGGGTCTCCAGATCCCGACCATCGGCCCGCAGCGCCATCTGCACCTTCTCCGGACCTGCCTGATCTCCGTAGGCCTGGACCTTCAGGACATACTCGCCCGGCACCGGGGCCTCGTATTCGACAAATGCCTCACCCTGGGTGGACAAGGTTGCCAGAGCCCCACCGCCGGCATGGCCTTGGATCTGGGCGGGGTTGAACCGGCGCGTTTTGGGTGACAGCGGACCGGTCACGATCGCCCGGTCCAGGATGGCCTCGGCCGCGTTGAGGTATTTCTCCAACAAGATGGGGGGCATCGACAGGACATCGCCGATGTTGTCGAACCCATATCCCACATCGTCCTGCGGAAAGTCGTCGGCCGGTTGGAAATCCACCCCGAACAAGTCGTGCACGGTGTTGTTGTACTCGACTCGGTTGAGCCTGCGCAGGGTCACGCGACCGGGATCCGGACGGGCTGGATCGATTGGAAAGAGGGTCTGCTCGATCCACGTGACGAGATTGGTGCGCACCTCGGCCGCAGGCTGGCTCTTGCGCTTCTTGGGAGGCATCTCACCGGATCGGACCGTCTGCATGACCCGCTCCCAGGTTCCCCGGTCGCGCAGCACCGCCATCAGGTTCGTGTGGGCATCGAAATTCACGCCCCCCTTGGCTTCGGCATCGCCGTGGCAATCCCAGCAATGTTCCTTGAGTACGGGCAGGACGGTCTCCCGCAACCGGGCTTCAGCCGTGGTCCGGTCGAACCGGAGTGGGGCCAGTTTCGGCGCCTTGACGGCCCCCAGCCACGCCGACAAGGCCACCGGAATCAGGAGCAGGATTGAAAGAGATTTCGGCATGCGACTGGAACGGACGCGTTGTGGCCCGCGGATATTGAATAAACCTCAGCGCGAACCCCGGAACCGTCAACCATCCGGATGGGCCCACCCTCAATTTCAGATGCCCGGATTTCGAGACCGAAAGTCCGTCTCAGCGCGGCCCCCTTCGAAGGCCACCCCACGGGCTCGACACCCGCCCCTGCAAACGCTGTACCGCCTGGAGGGCTTCGTCGCCACCGCCACACTCGGCGGCCGCCCGGTAATCCTGGATGGCGGCCTCGGTCTGTCCCAGCAACTCGCGGGCGCGCCCCCGATCCATCAGCAACGACGGCTCACGGACCACGGCGGGCATGCGCGACTCGATCTCCTCCAAGGCGCTCCGGAGGTCCTGATCGGCCTCGGTGCGACGGCCCAATCCCTGCAAGGCTCGGGCCCGACGGAGTTTCCAGGTTCCCTGAAGCCGGGCCGCGTTCAGTTCAGGCTCGATGGCTTCCAGGGCCCGGGTCCACTGCCCGTCGTCGAGCAACGCCTCGACCCGCTCGGCCACCAGCAGACCGGCACCGGTCCGCCGAATCCCCTTTTCGAGGCCCGAAATCCGCTCGTGGTGCCGCCGAAGACGCCGCTGCAACGCACTGCGCTCCAGATACGCCGAGACCCGCTGCGGATCGTGGTGCAGGGCCTCGGAGCAATCATCGAGGGCCTTGGTCCACGCGCCTGCGGCCACCCGACACTGGCTGCGGATCATCAATACGGCGGCCCGCTCCGCGGGGAGCTGCCCCGGCAACTGGAGGGCCTGCCCCACCCAGGTCAACGCCTCGGACACCCGCCCCCGCTGGAGTTCGATCTGGGCCAACTCGCGCAAGAGCAAGCCATCGGTCGGTGTCAACCGGACCGCCCGCTGGAGGTCTCGCGCCGCCTCCGCCCAACGCCCCAGCACCCGGTACTCGATGGCCCGATCCAGGAGCAAGTCGGCCCGATCGCCTTCGCGCATCAACCGTTCCGAGAGCGCTTCGATCTCGTGCTCGGGGCCCTCATGGGCTTCGACCTCACCCAAGAAGAGGAGTCCGCCGAACAGACATCCGGACAGGAGGCCGCCGATGGGAATGGCCGACCGGGGGATCACTCGATCAATCCTCCATCCACAAGGCGGGGTTCAGACCGAAATCGATGCTGCCCTCGCCCTGCGCATGGCACTCGATGGCCAGCACATTCACCCCATCCACCAGGGCCTTGGGGGCCCCGAGCGGTAGGTACACACGCCCGGAATCCTCGCGCAGCTTGACCCCCTGGACATTCCGCCCGGAGCTGCGTGCGACATTCACCCGGGTGATCTCCTGCCCGTTCAGATAGACGATGAGAGCATCGGCGTAGTCGACCCAGAGGCCCAGTTCCGTGACCTTGTCGGCCTGCGCCACGGTGAATTGCCGGCGGACATACAGCGACGGTCGCCCCGCTGGGCCCGCCTTGCCTTCCGCCCCCTTCAAACGACCCCGGCCGGAATCGAACGGAGCCCGCGCCTGCGGCCACGACGTGTCGTCGAAGCCCGGCCGGGTCCACGAAGCTCCCTGCGGATGGCTTCCGACCAGCGACCGCCAGTCGGCCCCCTCGGGAATGAGCACGGCATAGTCCAGCGGCGGCGGGTTCGGCGACTTCGGGGCCTTGTCGGGCGCCTTGTATTCCGGCGGCTGCCAGGGCAGCGCCAGGCGACGGACCATCGGCCGGCCCCGTTTGACCAGACTGAATCGGTCCCGCTCCACGCCCTCCCGATTGATCATCCGCCCCACCAGCGTGTCGCCCTCGACATCCACCAGGACGGATCCGTGTTCGACCAAAGTCCGCCGCATCACGGGCGAGGTCCCCACCCGACCGAGGCCGGCTCCGGAATGCCCGGCAACCACCTGCACGGCCCCCTCATGGGGTCGCAACCCGGCTCCTTTGTGATAGGCTCCGTCGCCCTGCGGATCGCCGTCGCCGTCGTCGAGGATGACATTCTCGGCCACGGTCGCATTGGTGGAATAGGCTCCATCCATCAGCATCGAGCGCTCGTAGATGTGGGAATGCCCTGTGAGCACCAGATCCACACCCCCGGATTCCAGAATCGGCAGAAGATGGTGACGCACCTCGATCAAATCGGCCTCCTTGTCGCTGTCGTGGCTGCCCTTGGTGTAGGGCGGGTGGTGCCAGAAGGCGATGAGCCATTCGGCCCGGGCCTTTTCCAGATCGGCCTTGAGCCACTGGGCCATCGCACCGCTGGGCTTGCGGTCGAGATCATGGGAGTCGAGGCAGATGAAGTGGATGTTGCCGTGGTCGAAGGAGTAGTAGGCTTCGGTGCCCGAGGCCAATCCGCCGGATTCGCCCCGGGTCGGCACCCAATACGCGTCATAATAGGGGCCGACACCCGTGCTGCCTTTGGAGGTGTGCCCCTCGTGATTGCCCATCGCCGGCCAGCACACCGAATGGCGCAGGGTCGTCCGGTAGGACTCGAAGAACCGGCTCTGGAACTCGACATCGCGTCCGGTGCCGTAGGCCATGTCGCCGACGTGGATCCAGAAGTCCAGCGGGCGACCTTCCTGCTTCACCCGGGCCAACAGGCCTTCGTGCACGGCCCGCTGGGCCTCACGGCCGGTCCCGCTGTCTCCGAGCACCCAGAACCGGTACGGACGCACGGTGCCGGGCTTGGGTTGGGTCTGGAAGCGATGGTCGGGCGATTCCGGGGTGAGCCGCTCCGTCCCGTTGAAGACGCCGTAATAGTACACAGTGTCCGGCGCCAGACCCTCGATGAGCGCCTCGTACTGGAAGGTGCCGACCGGTGCGCTGTGGAGCTTTGGCAGGGCCAAGTTGGCCGGTGTCCGCAGCGCCTGCCATCGGGCCAGCATCGACTGTCCGTTGGTGCCGAGACTGGCCCGGGTGACGAGGGCTTCTGCCGGCACGGTGTGATCCAACTGGTCGGGTCTCAGACCCCACCGGACCACCGGCTGGATCGGCCCCTCGGTCCGCCACAGCACATGCATCTGCGTGGGGCTGGCCCCCTGGACATAGGGAGAGCGGGCCAGCGGCGGCTGCGGATTCTCGGACAACGCGCTCAGGCACAGGGCCCAGGCCGTGACGAGGCCCAGCATCCGCCCCAGCGGGCACACCCTTCGGTGTCGATTCGGGATCACTGCGAAAGAGGGGTTCATGGCGTCGATCAAACGGTGCGGGGTTCAGGAACGGGTTGCCAGTTTCGCGCGAAACGCCTCGATCTGGCGATCCCACTGCGTCCACGAAGAGTCCCAGGTCTCGCCTTTGAATCGGGTTCGGGCTTCAGGCAGGCGCGCCTCCAGACTGCGAAAGGCTTCGGCGGCGGCTTCCTGTTCGCCGCGATCCAGCAGAAACCCGATCCAAAGCAGCCGGTTTTCCGGATACTCCGGGGCCATTTCCACAGCGCGGGACAGATGGTTCCGGGCTTTGCTGCGACTGCCCACCCCGAGCGGCGATGGCGGACACTGCGCATAGAGCATGCCCAGGGATCGGTCGGCGCCGGCGTGATCGAAACCCGGATCCAACAACCGGCAGGACTGCCAATGACTCTCCATGTCGCGAACCCATCCAAGAGCCCGAAGCGGTTGCTCCTGGGCGAGGATGCCCAGATTCAAGGCCAGATAGTAATGGCAGGCCGCATCGGCCGGGGAGTCCTTCAAGGCACGCCGACAGGCTTCGACCCCTTCTTTGGCCAGCGCGATCCGGACCGGCTTCGACGTGAGCGCCTCGGCCCGGTCGAAACAGGCCCGCGCCAACGGCCAGGCGAGCGATGCGGAGCTCGAGGCCTTCTGGTATTCGGCTCGGGCCTGCTCATGGAGCCGGGTCGCCCGCTGCAGCGCCGTATCGCCCCTCAGAAGCGGCGCAAACCCCAACACGACCAGGAGGCAAGTCCTCGTCGCAGGCAGGAGGCGACGGTTCCAACTCGAAAGGGGCGAGAGCAGGCTGGGCATGGCGACCCATAGTCTGCCCTGCCGGCTGGCCTGCCCGCAAGTCACGTTCCGGAGTCACCCCGGATCCACGATGCCGGTTCAGCAATAGACCAGCACGAACGGCGTCAGCGGCGTCACCCGATTGATCGCGATGATGCGGTTGATGTCGGAGTCTTTCAGTTCACGGCCCTTGGGCAGCAGCAGATGACCGCCGGCATTGAACAAATCGCGACCCAGAACCATGCCCGCCTTCAATTCGATCAGCAGCAACTCCCGTTCACCGCGCGGGATCTGCGTCATCGGCAAGGCCTTGGCCAGGAGCCGAACCGCCGTCGGGTCGAACTGCTTGTCGGAGAGGCTCTCCAACTCGTTGAGGATCTGGGTGGTCGAACCGTTCCGGTGACAGAAATGAACCACCGGCGCCAAGATCCGGGACAACTGCGGGATGGTCTCGCCCTTGAGCCCATCCGGATACCCGGATCCGTCGAAGGCCTCATGGTGATGGCGCACGATGTCGGCGGCGCCGGCCAAGGCCGGGAAGCTCTTGAGCACCCCCTCGGCGATCTCCGGGTGATGGCGGATCATCGCCAATTCCTCCTCGGTGCATTTGGCGGTGTCCCGCAGCCAGCGACGCACGATGCCCCGATCCACACTCAGCATGCCGATGTCGTGCAAGGCCGCGGCCCAGAGCAGGCGCGGCAATTCCGTGGGCGGAAGCTCCATCAGTTCCCCGATCGTCCGGCAAATGGCCACGGCGCGAAGACTGGCATTGCCCAGGTTGGGGTGGAAAACCCCGAGCATCTTGGTGGCCATCTCGATCGACAGGTCCACCGACGCTCCACCGGCGACGGTGGCGACCGCGGCCTCGGCTCCTCCGGGGCTCTCTCCCACCGCCACGGTGCCTCCCCCTCCCCGCACCGCGTCGCTCAATTGCTGATTGAGCACCAGATTCCGGGCCCTAAGCGCCTCCAATTCGGCGCGCAGGCTCGACTGGGCCAGAGCGCCATCCACCGCCATGGCGACCTCGTCCTTCATCCACGGCTTGGTGAGATACCGGAGGATCAGTCCGGAGCGGCGGGCCTCCATCACCGCGGCCATGTCGCGTCCCGAAGTCAGCAGGATCCGGTTCATGGCCGGACGCGCCTTGGCCAACTCCTGGAGGAGCTTGAGCGGGTCACCCCCCGAGATCGCATCGTCCAAGATGACCAACGGATAGCTCTGCTGCTGGGCGTCGGTGATGCCCTCGCCGGGCGAGGCGTGCAGACTGACGGCGTGGGAAAGGCTCTGGAGTTGGTCCCGCAGGATGGAACCGATCAGTGGATCCTCGATGATGAGAAGGATTCGGGAGGGGGAGGTGTCGCTCATGGGATTCGGATTCAGGAGGATTTGCGGGTATCGGAGTCAGCCTGTTTCGACTCGGCATCGAGATTGATGTTCTCGTCGAAAAACGTGCCGCCGGCGGCGACCGCGTTCACCGCTTTCAGCAGCGTCTCGATGGGGCTGGTCTTCGAGATGTAGCCCACGATGCCCAGATTGAGGCATTTGAGCAGGAGGTCGTTCTGCGCGAAGGCCGAAAGCAGCACGATGCGGGTCTTCGGGCTCAACTCCTGGATGGGGACGATCAACTCTGCGCCCAGACAGTCCTCGAGCCGCATGTCCAGGAAGAGGAGGTCGTATTGCTCGGGCACCAGGGTTGGCTCCAATTCGGACCAATGGCTGTAGCAGTCCACCTGAGTGCCCGGCAGGGCGGCGGCCACGGCGCCGGCGATCGCTTCGGCAAGCTGGGGATGATCGTCCAAGAAGGCTATTTTCATGAGTTCCAAAAGAGAGCTGCGGTTTCAGGTCGTGGGTGGCGAGAGTTTCACGGGGATCATCAACTCGATGAGCATGCCCTTGGGAGAGCGCCGCTCGATTCTCAACTGCCCCCGGGAACGGCGGGCGAAGGCGTTCATGCTCTGCAAGCCGAACCCCGCCGAATAGTTCTCCGGATCGAACCCGTTCCCGTCATCGGCGACCCGCAGGAAGAGCATCGAGGGGGAGGCGAAGCACTCCACACGCATGGTGATGTTCCGGGCACGGCCATGACGGATCGCATTGCCCAGCAACTCCTCGGCGAACCGGCAGGTCCGGAACAGCACCTCCGGATGCAGGTTGAGCCCGTCGGTGTTCGAGGTGGTCAACGGGCACCGCACATTGAAACGCTTCTCCATCTGCGTGCAGATGCTTTGGAGCTGGACGGCCATCTCGTCGAACGACTGCAACCGTTCCGTTCCCTCGACCAACAAGCGCCTGAGTTCGCGGCGCAGGTAGTCGAGTTGCTGGAGGATCAGGTCACGGGTCCGGGCAAAACCGGCGGCGTCATCGATCCGGCTGGTGGCCACCTGCACTCCGAGGAGGGTCAGATTCTGGATGATGTGATCGTGCAACTCCTGCTGCACCAGCGTGCGGTGCAAGTTCAGTCGGGCGATCGTCGACTGGGCCTCGGCCAACTCCTTCATCTGGCTCCGACTCGCCGAGAACACGGTCCACATCAGCACCATGAGGAACGCGATAATGAGGATCTGCAGGATGTAATAGGGCATCGCCACGATCAGAGCCCGGACCGCGCTCGACTTGAGGAAGGCATTTTTGATGTACACCGAGATGCGGAATTCCCGGTTCGGATAGGCGATCATTCTCAGGTAGGCCGTCCGGCCGCTGCCTCGGCGGGACTGGTCGAGATCACTGCTGTTGGCATTGTCCAACTCCAGCAAGCGCAACCCTTCTTTGAAACCGTCAGCCTCTTTCGGGTTTTCGGGCCGGATCTCCAACACCGGTGTGCGAGCCGAATCCCCTGGCCTCACCACGTCATCCATGTTGACCGAAGGCCCCTGACCGGAGGCGTTCGAAAGGCGGACTTCGATCAGATTCAGGCTCGCAGGTCGCCCCGCATGAACGATGAGCCGCTTGAGATTGATGACGGCGAAGAGGACCTTGGGTTGGGAGGGTCGACCCTCGGAATTCCACCCCGGACCCCGCGTTGCGAAGGCGAAATAGGCCCTGTTGGCATCGTCCGAAGGCGGCCCGTTCCAGAACACGGCCGAGACATGGTTGGAGCCGGTGCTGAAGGTCTCCTGGATGTTCTGGACAAAGGCCTCGTTGCCAGAAATCGCCCTGAATTCGCCGTCATCGATGGTGGCCACCGATTCGTCGGCGGAGATCTCGAGTCCCGTTTTGCCGGGCCTTGCCAACCCCACGGCGACGACCCCCGGGTAGCGGTCGTATTCCCGGATCAACTCCATGACCCCTCGTCGCTGGCCGGGAGTCGCCCCTCGGAGAACCGATTCGAACAAGCGCGGAATGCGGTTGAAATGGGTCGCCATCACCTGACGACGATCGTCGAAGATGCGGGTCAATTGGACATGATCGGCCGTGCGGGCTTTCTTGTAGGCGGGCCAGAAGATGAGCGTGGCCAGTCCCAGCAGCACCATCGACAGTTTCGCATAGTTCAACCAGAACGCGCGCCTGCGGATCGCGCCGTGGGTGATCCTGCCGATGTCGGTCAGAAGTGTCTTGATTTCGAGCATGCGCTTGGTGCTTCCCCCTGGTCCGCCGATGTGGTCTTGGCCTTGAAATCCGGGTCGGGTGACCCCGTTCAGGAGCTCGTCGGGTTCACGAGTCGCTTCTGGAGCGCCTGAACCGAGATCCTCAGGATCCTCGACGCGGCCAGGACGTCGTGGTCGCAATGGTCCATCACCCTCCGGATGTGCTCGGCCTCCACCTCGGCCAGCGACTGGAACACCTCGCCCCCAATGGCATCGCCACCAGCCCGATCGTCTCGCCCCCCGGGTGACTGGAGGCTCCGGGGCTTCGGACCGCCGCCTCGGGCCGCCGACACCAGCGGCAATTCCCCGAGCGGCGAGCCGCGCGTGGACTCCCGACCCGGTGGCACTCCCTGCGGCTGGAGTCTCCGGACCGCAGGTTTCTCGGAAAACTGGCTCCGGAAGGCGCTCAGGCTTCCGAGTCCCACGGGGCCGTCACCGCTGGCGACAACCCCCCGCTCGATCATGTTCTGCAGCTCACGGATGTTCCCGGGCCAGGAATGCTGCTTCAACCAGTCCATGGCCTCCCGGGTGAACCCGAGGATCGGCTTGCTGTGCTTGCGGCAGAACTCCTCCAGGAACCACTCGGCCAGAATGGGAACATCCGAGAGGCGGTCCCGCAACGGAGGCATGTAGACCGGAACCACATTGAGACGGAAGAAGAGATCTTCACGGAACTCGCCCCGCTCGACCGACTCCTCGAGATTGCGATTGGTGGTCGCGACGATCCGCACGTCCACGGGCAAGGTTTCATTGCCCCCCACCCGCTCGTACTCCCGTTCCTGGATCACCCGCAGCAGCTTCGACTGCACGGCCAGGGAGACTTCGCTGACCTCGTCGAGCAAGAGCGTCCCGCCATTGGCCATACCGAAGCGCCCCTCGCGCCGGATGATGGCCCCGGTGAACGCGCCGCGTTCATGCCCGAACAATTCGCTCTCCACCAGCGACTCCGGCAGGGCCGCGCAGTTGAGCTTCACGAAGGGCCCTGCCGACCGCGTGCTCTGCTGGTGGAGCGCCCGTGCGACCAGTTCCTTGCCCGTGCCGCTCTCGCCCTGGATCAACACCGTGGTCTGGGTCGGGGCGATCCTGCGGATGTATTCCCGAAGATGCTGGGTGGCCGGAGAACGCCCCAGGATCTGCACCCCGTTGGGAATGCCGGCGGAGGGTGCCCGACGGGGTTCCTGCCGTGCGGGAACCACCGGTGACTGCGGGACGACCGGAGGGAGGCTTGAAACGCCTCCGGCCGAGAGGAATTTGCGGGCACGGTCGAAGAAGTCGCGAAGATCCCGCTCCGCGAACGGCCGCACCACGATCTCGTGGGCCCCGGCCATCCGGTGCAGCTGGCCGGATTCGCTGTTTTCCTTGTCGAGGATGCTGACGATGTAGGGCGTTTCCATCCGTGCGGCCAGCTCACGGATCAACGATGTGGACGCCCCATCGGGAAGAGTCTCGCCCAACAGCAACAACTGGAAGCGGTCGGCCTCCAGATATTCCCACGCGGCGGCGAGTGAATTGGCCTCGGCCACGGCCACGCCCCGGGGGCGCAGAACCCGCCCCACCGTCTGGCGGATCAAATCGGAACGATCCACCACCAGAACCCGTTCGATCACTTTCACCGCCCCGCCTCCCCCGATCGCAGGCCGTAGGCGGATCGGATCCTCTGCGGACTGCGGGTCGCGCTGCTGGGGACCAGGTCCCCGGGAATCATTTGGTGTTGAAGCATCCACTGCTCATTGCGCCGATCCTGTCGGACGGAACGCTGAATCAGATCGAGCGTCGCCTGCAACACGGGGCGGAGGCGATCAGGAAATGGAACGGGCACGACCGATTTCAAGGCGGCTTGAGTCTTCGCCAGTTCGCGGAGCAGTTCGCGACGGCGACGACTGATCTCCCCCACCGGAGGCTGGGTTCCCGCCTCCATCAACCGGCCCTCCTCTTCAGAGAGATCGAACAAGCGGAGACAGACCTGATGATAGGCGTCCAGGGCGCTCTCGAACGGGGTTGGCATGCGAGCGATCAAGGTTGGGTCGGCAGGGTTCCCCCCCGGTTCGAGGTCTGCGACGCGGTCTTGAGCACCGAGATCCTCAAAGCGGCCATGTTCCGCAGGATCTGCACCGGCACGCCGTTGGTGTTGGTCGCGGAGGGCATGGGAGCCTCGACAATCGACTGGTAGGTCTTGATGGCCTCCGTCGTCTGACCCAGGCGTTCCTCGCAGAGACCGACCTGGTACTGGAAGGCTTGTTGGGCCTGGAGATCGGCGTTGGATCTGGCCAGCGCCCGATACAAGGCCAACGACGAAGGATAATCGCCCTCGAGGTAGAACTGGTTGGCCAACTCATTGCCCACGCGAAGCTTCCACGGCAACCATCGGGCCAGACGTTCGGGGGGAGCCAGGTCCACCGCCTCGAGCAGCAACTGGAATTGCTCGAGGGCCGCATCGCGCTTCTTCTGCTGCTTGAGGGCGTGGGCCAGGAAATACCTCGCCTCCGGAATGTAGTCGGAATCGGGGAACTCCTCGAGAAACGCCAGGGCCTGCATCTCGAGCACCCCGTCGGTGGCCGATTCCTTGAGAGACCTCAACCGCTTGATGCGCACCGTCTCGACCTCCAATTCCTCGGATTTGGTCTGAAGCATGCGGCCATAGAGTTCAGCCGCCTCGGCGTGTCGCCCCATCTCGGCGCAGGTGTCGGCGATGGCCGACTGGGCCATGAGCACCAGGCGCCGGGAATAAGCGAGGTTGCGCCCCTCGATCCTCGGCACCGACCGCAGCACCAGGTAGAACTTCTCGATCGCCTCCTCCCGGAGGTCCAATCGCCGCAGCAAGTATCCCTGACGCAACAGCACCTCGGGGACCGCGGCATCCCGGGAGTAGCGCTCCACGTATTCGGCGAGCAATTGGAGAGCCCGTTCAAGATGCCCGCCACTCTTGTCCTTCTCGGCGGCCAACTCGCGTTGGTGGGCCAGTTCCAACAACGTCAACTTGCGGGTGTCCTCCTTGATCCGTTCGGAGGCATCCGAATTGAGCACCGACTCGACGGTTCGCCCGAACTCCTCCAGGTAATTGGTCTGGGTCACCAGGCCCCGCAGCCTCTGGAAGCGGGCCTCGGCCCCGCGATTCTGATCCACCAGATAGCCGATGTTGGTCTTGAACTGCAGGTTGTCGGTGGGCAGCCCACCCAACCGGGGATCGAGGCCGAACTCCACCTTGGCGGTCTTGGCCGGTTCGGTGTGCCCCGGCGGGTGAGACGCTTCGTCATCCCCCAGGACCATCAGAGGCAATGCGAGCGCGACCCAGAGGCCATGGAGTGTCTTAACGCAATTCATAGGTGGCTTTCGCTGTGCCCTTGGCCGGTGCCTCCCCTGCCGAAACCCGCAACGGCAGGATCACGTTCACCGGCACACCGGAGGTGCCGCTCATCCCGCCCACACCGTTGGTGATCGCCACGTTGGCGAAGAAATACCGGAGGAGTTGGCGGGACTTGTCGGGGTCTCCGGCCCAACCGGCGGGCGACGGATCGACCGGGGGCGATACGATCGGAGGCATCTGAAGGCCGACGGGATCGCCCGTTTCGGCCCTGACGGTGAAATTGGTCCGGTGCATGGACGAGGTGGTCTTCAATTCCGAGAGGAACTCCGCCGTGAATTGAGGCTCGGGGATGTAGGTCTGGGGCAACGGGGCCAACGGGGGCACCGGAGGCTTGGGAGGGGCCTCCAATCGGATCCTGCCCGGTTCCCGCTCCGAACGGCTGAGGTATCCCGCGGGCTCGGCGCCGGCAACGCTGAGGGCGCCCAGCGAAACCAGGAGGACGACAACCCCGGAAACCCGGGAGTTCAGGCCGGAGTCGGTGCAGATCATGTCAGGTCGGGATATCGTCATGGGTTGCCTCCGGAGGGGGTGTTCTCCTCGACTGGCGTGCCCGCCTCGGTGAGTCCTTCCTGCTGGGACACCACCGCCCGGGTCACCAGATAATCTTCTTCGGCGATGGTTTTGCGCCAATCGGCCAGATCAAAGTCCTCGACCGACTGCACCCACTCCTGCAATTGAATCAATCGCATCTGCCGGGCCATCCGATCGGCATCCGGCAGGCCCAGCAACGTGTAGTGTTCCTTCCAATGCTTGAACAAGGCGCTCGCCGGATTGGTGGTGATCAGAAAAACCCCCTTTTCGGAGGTCAATCGAAGGGCCGTCTCCATCGGATGCCGATGCCAGAACCGGCAGACATGGGCCGAAGCGAGCAAGGTGCCGCCATGCCAGATCGCCGGCGATCGCACCGACAGGGCCGTCCTGAGCACCGCCGTGACCAGTTCGTTCACCGCCCACCCCTCGGAGTGGCATTGGACACTGATGAGCCGTCGCAGATCGGTGCCCAGGCGGATCTTCAGCTCATCGCCCTCGATCGCCGGGTTTCGACGGACCGATTTGGCCTTCTTGGGTTTCCGATCCGAAACGGGCTCGGAGTCGTCGGCGACCGGGACATTCCCTTCCCCACTCGTCGCTGTGACACCGGGCTCGACGGGAGCCGGGGGCACCTCTTCCAAGAGCCCCTTCATCCGGGAACGCTCGCGGTCGATCACCTCCGAGCGCAAAGCGCGGAGTTGCTCCAACGGGTTCGTTTCTTCGGAAGAAGACCCCATGTTCAGGCGGCTTGAGCGCGTTCGAGTCCCTTGAGGGCCACGGCGTGGTCGGGCGAAATGGCTAGAATCGCCTGGAACAAGGCGCGGGCTTCGACCCGACGGCCCGTCTGCAGATGGGCCACGGCCAACCGGATGAGGTCGTCCAGAAGCACCGGCTGACTCCGGAGCAAGGCCGCATAACTGAGTCGGGCGTTCTCGGGCGACGAGTCCAGCTCGAGGTCCCCCTTCAATCGCCAGGCCGCACCATGCTCCGGGTGATCGACCACCACCTGATCGAGGACGCTCATCGCCTCGGACGCCCGCTGACAATCGCGATAGGCCATCGCCAGGCGTACCTGGGTGTCGGGCAGACCCGGAGCCAAGCGAATGGCGTGGCTCAGATCCCGAGCCCCGCCGAGGGCATCGCCGCTGAGATACCTCAACGAGCCCAGTGAATCCCAGATCTCGGACCACTCCGGACGCAGGGCCGCCAGCGCCTCCAGTCGCCCCAAGGCCTCGCGGATCTCACCGCGGGCCTGCAGTTCACCGGCCTGATCCAATTCGGCGCGGACATGGGAGTCCACCTGGGCCATCGCCGCCGCCCGTTGCTGTTCACGGGCCACGGCCAGATTCCGCTGCAACTGCGCGTTGTCGGGCTTGAGCTTGGCCGCCTCCTCCAACCCGGACACGGCCTCGTCCCACCGCCCCAGGTGGAAGGCGCAGATGCCGCGCGACAGCAGCAGGCTGAAGTCGCCCGGGTTGCGATCGAGCAGTCGTTGGATCAGCCACCGCCCCTCTTCGTAGCGCCCGTCCCGCAAGGCGAAGTCGGCCTCCAGCCGACGGGCCTCCTCGAATCCCGGGTCGAGCGCGAAGACACCCTCGAGAGCGCTCGTCGCCCCCGTTTTGTCGCCCGATTCGAAGAGCACGAGCGCCAGCCAGGTCCCGATCGACGGGTCCCAGGGGTTGGAGCGGAACAGTTCCTCCAGATGGGCACGGGCCGCCTGGGTCCAACGCTGCTCGAGCAAGACCGAAACGAGGGTTCGTCTCAGGGAATCGTCCCGGGGGCGCACCCGCAGCACTTCGATCCAGGCCCAACACGCCAGACTCGGGTGGCCCGACTGGTGATCGGCGTCGGCCTCGGCGAGCAGGGCCGCGATGTCCTGAGCATCGGCTCGGCGCCCGATCCGCTGCCGGGCGACCCCCAGATTCTCACGGGCGACCTCCGCTCCACCATGACCGACCTGAACCCGGGCGAAGGTCTCGGCCGCCATGTGCCACTGCCCCCCTTGGGCCAGACACACGCCGAGCGCCGTCAACACGTCGGCATCCCCTTTCCCCGAATCCACCAACCGGATGTAGTATTGCCCCGCTTCGGCGAAGAGTTGGTTGTCGAAGGCCACACGAGCCCGCCAGCGCAAGGCATCCGCATGATGAGGGTCGATCGCCAACACGCGATCGGTCTCGACCTGAAACTCGTCCAAGCGCCCCAGTTTGAGACTGGCGATCGCGGACAACACGCGCCCCTCGAGATAGTCCGACTCCTGGGCGAGCAATTGCTGGAACCGCTGTTTGGCCTCGCGGAATTTTCCGTCTTCCATCAACAGACTACCCAAAGTCCGCAGCACGAACAACGAGTTGGGCTCCACCACCAAGGCCTGCTCCAGATCCTGGATCGCCCCGGCGCGATCGCCCGAGGCAGCCTTGGCCTCGGCCTCGTCGACCCAGCGTTTGGAATGGAATCCCGTCGGGGACACGACTCCCGGAGGCGCGGCGCTGGGCACCTCCGACAAGAGTTGGCGACCCATTTCCTGAGGATTGATCATGTTCGAATCAGCGCCGATTTTGGATACACCCAAAGTCTGCCCCGGAGATCGCAGCACCCAATGTGCCATTCACGGCGATTTCCATGGCACACCGAGTGCTGCGAGGGCGCAGGATGAACATCGCCCTCCATCAGGCTGCAGCGGCCATGACAGCCAACATGAATTGGCATGACATGGTGGCCCAGAACCTGTCCGGGCAATCGTCACCCGGGTATCGCGCTCAGGTGGGTGGATTCGAGGAATTCCGAATTCCCGGTGCCGCCCCACAGGCCAATCCCTCATCCCAACTGGGCAGTGCGTATCCGATGCTGCGGACGGGACTCAACCGCAACCAGGGAACCTTGCAACCCACCGGGTCACCGACCGATCTCGGCCTGGAAGGACCGGGATTCTTCGCGGTCCAAGCCCCGGGAGGGGGCCGTGCCTACACCCGGGACGGCCAGTTCCATGTCGACCGCCAGGGCGCCCTGCTCACCAAGGAAGGTTATCCTGTCTTGGGAGACACCGGGCCCATCCGGATCGATCCGCAAGCCGGCCCCGTCTCGTTCGGCCCCCGCGGAGAACTCTCCCAAGGCGGAATCCCCCGCGGCCAGGTTCAACTGGTCGAAGTGCCGGACCCGTCCCAACTCCAGCATCTCAGCGGGAGCTATTACCGGGTTCCCCAGTCGGTCAAGGCCGCTCCCGCCACGGGCACCACCGTGCAACCGGGCTTCCTGGAAGGGGCCAACACCTCCTCGGTCCAGGAGATGGGCAACATGCTGCTGGCCATGCGCCACTTCGAAGCCAACCAGCGGGCCTTGCAGGTGGCCGATGAACGGATGGGCCGCTCGATCCAGGAACTCGGCACCCCGCCCCAGTAGGACTGAACCCACCCTCACCACCCCCTTCTCGAGCCCACCATGATCAGAGCCCTCTACAGTTCCGCCTCCGGCCTCCAAGCGCAGCAGAACAACCTGGACGTCATCGCCAACAACCTGGCGAACGTGAACACCACCGGTTTCAAGAAGAGCAAGATCGAGTTCCAAGATCTGCTGTATCAGGCCAGCCGGATGGCCGGATCGGAACAGGGTGCGGGCAACGCCCTGCCCGCGGGAGTCGAAGTAGGCCATGGAACCCGCACCGTGGCCACGGCCCGGGTCTTCACCAACGGCGAGATGAGTCAAACCGGCGAGAAGCTCGACCTGGCCATCATGGGTGACGGCTTCTTCGAAGTCTCCCTGCCCGATGGCACCCGGGGCTACACGCGGGACGGCGGCTTCAAGACCTCGTCGGCCGGGGTGGTGGTGACCAGCGACGGCTATCCCGTCACGGGCTTCCCGGCGGTGCCCGCCGGCACCACGGGCATCACCATCGCCAGCAACGGTCAGGTCACGATCGCCACGGCGGGCGGCACCCAGACGAGCCGACTCCAGCTGACCCGATTCCCCAATCCGTCGGGTCTGACCTCGATCGGACGCAATGTGTACCGCGAGAGCGTGGCCTCGGGGGCCCCTGAAACCGGTCAACCCGGCGAGAATGGATTCGGCGAGGTCAACCAGGGGTACCTCGAGCTGTCCAACGTCAAGGTCGTCGAGGAGATGGTGAACATGATCATCGCCCAACGGGCCTACGAGGTGAACACCAAGGCCATCTCGGCCGCCGACGAGATGATGCAGCAGAGCAACAATCTCAAGCGTTGATCACCCACCCCATGCGCCCGTACCTCCTCATGATCCGGACCGTACTGGCCTTCGCGTGCCTGTCCCTGATCGCCGGCGACGCCTCCCCGAGCGCTCAACGAACCCTGGGTGCCGAAGAGCTCGCGGGCCTTCTGGAGGACTCGCTGAAGACGCTGTGGAAAGTGCAGGACGGCACGCTGAGCGTCGAATTCGAGCGGCCTCCCGCGGCGTTGGTCATCCCGCAGGGCACGACAAGCCTCCGGTGGACGACGCAGATCCAGCAGCCCAACCGCCGGGTGTATCCCCAGTTCGAGATCCGGGTCGACGGCCACGCTGTCAGCTCGCTCGCGATGCCGATCCGCGTGCGGTGGACCCGAGAAGTGTGGGTCACCGACAGCGCCCTGGCCACCCAGACCCCCCTCAGCGCCGACTCGCTCCAGCGCCAGTCCATCGACGTGCTCAGCCTGAATGGCTCGGCCTGGTCGGGCGATCCGGCCTCCGAGGACTGGATGACGTCGTCACCGGTCCCGGCCGGAGGGGTGCTCATGGAGCGCTCCCTGCGCCGACGCCCCACCATCCGCCGGGGTGACACCATTTCGGCCCGCCTCGAAGAAGGCGCCCTCTCGGTCGAATTTCAGGCCGTCGCCCTCGAAGACGGCTTCCGGGGTGGAACCCTGAAAGTGCGCAGTGCCCTCAAGCCGGTGGAACTCAAAGGAAAGGTCATCAATGAAACGGTGGTTGTCGTTGTCCGCTAGTCTCCTGGTGTGCTCGGGCACCGTGTCCGCAGACTCCTTGTGGACCGAGGCGTCCGTTTCCCCTTTGGCCGACCGCAGGGCCTTGGCGATCGGTGATCTGCTCTCGGTGATCGTCCAAGAGAACAATTCGGCCACCAAGAACCAGACCAAGAAAACACAGAAGGAATCGTCGATCGACGCGAGCATCAACCAATTCCTCTTCAAGCCCGAGAACATGAAGTTCATGACCAAAGGTGGGATGTTTCCGGGCATGAACGCCTCGTCCAAGACCGACTTCAACGGAGGCGGCCAGGTCCAGAACTCCGACTCCATCAATTCGCGATTCACGGTCCGGGTGGTGGACGCCCTTCCCAATGGAAACCTGCTCATCGAGGGCCGACGCTCCACTTCGTTCTCCGGCGAAGGGCAGACCATCGTGCTGCGGGGCACCGTGCGGCGGGTGGATGTCGCGGCGGACAACACCATCCTGAGCCACCAATTGGCCGACCTGACCTTGCGCTTCGACGGCACCGGATCGGTGAACGACAGCCAAAAGCGTGGGTGGTTCGGCAAGGTGTGGGACAAGGTCAACCCCATGTGAACGTGATGTCCCCTCTCCCAAAACTCTCCCCTCCCCTCCGAATCCGGATGCGGTACGGACTCTTCATCGCGGCCCTGTGGCTGGGCATCGAGTCGGTCATGGCGCAATCCACCGGAGGCGTGCGCATCCGGGACATCGCATTCCTGCATGGAGCCCGCGGCAACCAATTGATGGGCTACGGCCTCGTCTCGGGCATCAACGGTGATGGCGACAAGAATCCCAACTACACCCAACAGGCGATCGCCAACCTCATGCAGCGCTTCGGTCTGGTTGTGAGGACGCCCCTGGTGACATCGAAGAACGTCGCCGCCGTCATCGTCACGGCCGAAATCCCACCATTCGCCAAATCCGGTTCCAAGATCGACGTGTTGATCAGCGCCATGGGCGATGCCAAGACCCTTCAGGGCGGCGTGCTCATCCAAACCCCCTTGATCGGCTCCGACGGCAAGGTCTACGCCGTGGCCCAGGGCCCCATCAGCATCGGTGGATTCTCCGCCGGGGGCGGCGGCAGCTCGGTGACCAAGAACCACCCCACCAGCGGCCAGATCGTCGGGGGCGGCATGGTCGAGAAGCAGATCCCGGTGACCCTGCTGCAGGAGAATACCATGCAGCTCATCCTCAATGAGCCCGACTTCACCATGGCGGCGCGGACTGCCGAAGTGATCAACCGGAAGTATCCCGATTCGACCCGGGCCGTGGACGGCGGAACCCTGATGGTCGAACTGCCCGACCAGTACCAGTCGCTGCCCATCGAGTTCATCGCCCAGGTGCAGGCCTTGGAGGTGGCGATGGACGTGCCCGCCCGTGTCATCCTCAATGAGCGCACCGGAACGATCGTCGCCACCTCCCGCGTCCGGGTGTCCAGCTGCGCCATCGCCCATGGCAGCCTGATCGTCTCGATCGCCCAGTCGGGGACCGTCTCGCAACCCAACCCGCTGGCCCCCAATGGCCAGACCGTGGTGGTGCCCAACACCGACGTGAACGTCACCGAGGCCAAGGGGGGGCTGATCCCCTTCGCCGAGATGCCGACCGTCGAGAAGGTCGCTGCGGCCCTGAATTCCATCGGAGCCAGTCCGCGCGACATCGTGGCCATTTTCCAATCCCTCAAACAGGCCGGCGCCCTGCAGGCGGAACTTCAGGTCCGATAAGCTCCCCCTCCCGATGACCACCACTCTCCTGAGCAACGTCGACCCGAACGCGCTGTCACGGCTGGCCAAGACGGGCACGCCGCGTCAACGGGCCGATCAGGTGGTGGGGCAATTCGAGGGGATTCTCGTCCGTGAGATCCTCAAGTCGGCCAAGCCGCCAAGCATCCTGCCGGCCAAGGGAGGCGAGGCCAAACTCGTCGGCGAAGTCTATGGCGACATGGCCAACGACCTGTTCGCCAACCAGATCAGCCAGTCGGGACAACTGGGGATGCGGGCGGCGCTCTCCCGACAACTGGCTCTCCAGATCGGTGCCGAAACGGCCGCCCCCAACGCCCCCAAGCCTCCGCAGTCCTGACCATGGATCCTCAAGCCTGGTACGACAGCCTTGCCGCGGAGGTCTCCTGTGCTGAACGACTGATGGCACTGACGGACCAGCAACAGGGACTGTTGATGCAGAGGAACTTCGGCGCTCTGACCGACAATCTGAGCGCTCAACGGGTCGCGGTCGAAGAACTCTTCGTGCTGAGCCGCCGGCGGAGCGAGGCCCAACGCCAGTTGGCCGCCCAATGCCACCTGCCTCCTCCGGGCAAGCGGCTCGACATCTACCCCTTCCTGCATCCCGACCAGGCTCGGACCATCGAGGAGGTCGTGACCCATTTGCAGCGTTCGATGGATTCGTGCCAACGGGCCTTCCGACAAAACCAGCTTCTCCTGGGGCGATCCATCGAGTTGGCCCAACAGGTGCTGCAACGTTCGGGTGTGGTATCGACCGGCCGCACTTACGGGGCCAAGGGCAAGGAGCGCGCATTCGCGACGGCCAACCCGGTGTCCCGATGGCAGGCGGTCGTCTGACGGAGAACCATGGGCGGACTACTCAACACTCTCGAAATCGCCTCCTCATCGCTGCTGGCCTCGCGGGCCGGCATCGAGACCGCGGGCGTCAACATTTCGAATGTCAACAATCCGGGCTACGCCCGCCAACGGGTCATCGTCGAGCCGAGGCGCGATCCGACCGGGGCGGGCACCGGCGTGGAGGTGGTGGGGGTCAAGTCCCTGCGGGATGACATTCTGGATGAGCAGCTCATCCGTGAATCGAGCAATTCCGAGTATCTCAAAAATTTCCAACGCACCCTGCAGATAGGCCAAGTGCTCCTGGGTCAGCAGATCGACCGCCAGAGTGCCACCCCCGAAGCCGATGCCGCGGCCCGGGATCTCGGTGGCCAGATGGCCCTGGCCAGCGGTTTCTCGGAGTTCTACAACGCCCTTCAGGCGGTCACCGTGTCCCCGGGATCCACTCCCGACCGTCAGGTGCTCCTGCTCAAGGCCGGTCAGTTGACTGACAAGTTCAATTCGGTGGAGGAACGATTCACCACCCTGCGTTCCGACCTGAACAAAGACCTCACCAACCGGATCAAAGATGCGAACAATCTGATCCAGCTCACCTCCCGGGCGGCCATGGACAACACGGTCGCCAGTTCCAGCGGTGGCGGCATCGCCAAAGACACGCTGCAAATGCGCTTGGAGGAATTGGGGGGCTACTCGTCGATCCAGATCCAATACGACGACCTGGAACGGATCACCGTGTCCATCAACGGGGTCAACGTGATCACCGACAACCTGGTCAACGGCGTTGTGGAGGGTGAGCTCGACGAGGCCGGAGGCCTGCAGGTGTCGGTCAGGAACACCGACTCGGACAGCACGGCGAAGCTGACCGGACAGGGGTCCATCCAGGGATTGGTGGATGCCCGCGACACCATCCTCGAGGATCTCCGCAAAGACATCAACCTGATGGCGAGCAACCTCATCGAGGGCATGAACGCCATCCACAAGCTCGGTAAGAATCTGGACGGCACCGGCGGGCTGGATTTTTTCTCGGGGTCCGACGCCTCCGACATCGCCATCAATTCGGAACTGCTGGCCGATGTGCGCAAGATCCAGTTGAGTGCCGACACCGACAAGGGCGACAACACCATCGCCGTGAACCTCCTGAAGTGGCTCGATGCACCCCAGGATTCGCTCGGAAAACTCACGGTCTCACAGCACTACAACGAGGCCGTGGCGACCTACGGACAGGAGTTGGCCAACATCAACAATCGCCTGGCCGACCAGGAGGTGATCAGCCACACGCTGACCCAACAGCGGGCGGCGGTCTCGGGCGTTTCGCTCGACGAAGAGATGTCCTCGCTGATCCAGTTCCAAAGAGCCTATCAGTCCTCGGCGAAACTCATCTCCACCGTGAACGAATTGTTCCAGACGATCCTGGCGATGTGACCCGACCATGGATATCACCCCACAACACATCTGGATCCTGGCTTCACTGGGCGGCGGTGTCGGTTTCCTCGGCGTGGGCATCGCGATGCGGTCGTTTTTGGCGTCCCGTCTTCTGCCTCCCACTGCACCCGTGGCCAAGCCGGCCGTGAAAGAGGCGGCGACCATTTCGATTGCAGCCCCGTCCCCGGAACAAAGCCGACTCGAGGGACGTAACCAGATCCTGGAAAGCAGTCACTGGATCCTTCAGCAGGAGATGCTCGATCTGCGGTCCAAGATGGCCGATCAGGTGGCCCAGGTGGCCCGCGAAACCGCGCTGCGAGTTCATCTCGAGGTGGCCCTGGGCAAATCGCATCAGGAATGCGATCAACTCCGTGCCCAGATCGATGCGGCCCGACAGAACCACGCGGAACTGACTCTCCAGAAGGCCTTGTTGGACACCGAGATCACCGATCTGAAGCTCCGACTGGAGAAGGCGCTCCAGGCGGTGCCCCCCCCGGTCGCGCCTCTCCCCCTGACACCTCCACCCACCGTGCCTCCCCAGGCCGCCGGGCCCGAACCGGTCCCGACCACGCCCGCCCCACCGGTTCGCCTGCCGGCGATCCTGACGCATCAGCGCAACGGAATTCTGTCGGCCGAGGAAGGGTTTCCGGCCGCCGAACCCACGGTGGTGCCGGTGCGAACGAAAGCCTGGAGCCTCGAATTGCAGAATTTCCGGCGGAGAACGACCGAAAAACCCGTCAAACGCGGCAAATCGGCCCCCCGTTCCAGGTCCGGCTCAAAGTCCTGACGCCCGGCTTTGACATCCGATGGCGACCGCTCGCAGTCTGGGTCGATGTCGTTCGCATTCCGCTTCCTCGGTACCGGCACCTCGCAGGGGGTTCCCATCATTGGAAAGGAGTATCCCGAGGCCTTCTTGGCCAACCCGCGGAATCATCGGCTGCGGGCCTCGATCTACATCGAAACCCCCGTGGTGCGGGTGGTGATCGACACCACTCCCGACTTCCGGACCCAGATGCTCCGTGAACGCCTGGGCTACCTTGATGCGGTTCTCATCACCCACGCCCATGCCGACCACATCATGGGCATGGACGATTGCCGCCGCGTCTGCGACCTGCGCGAAGGCCCCCTGCCCGTCTACGCCACCGAGGAGACCTTCCGATCGCTGCGCCGGGTCTACGACTACGCCTTCGGCGGGCATCCCATTCCCTTCAGCTATTTCCGCCCGTCGCCCCAGGTGATCGAAGGTCCCTTCGAACTGGGCGACCTGAAGGTCACGCCATTCCAATTGCCGCACGGGCGCATCACCACCACGGGCCTGGTCTTCGAGCAGGGCGGTGTCAAACGGTTGGCCTACTTCAGCGACTGCAAAGAGGTCGTTCCGGCTGCCGTCGCCTTCGCTCAAGGAGTGCAGGTGGCGGTGCTGGATGCGCTGCGTCCCGAACCCCACCCCACCCACATGTGCCTGGACGAAGCACTCACCACGGCGCGGCGCATCGGGGCCGACCAGACCTACCTCACCCACCTGACCCATCACTATGATCACGACCGGGATCAGGCCGAAATGCCCCCCGGAGTGGCGCTGGCCTGGGATGGCCTGCGGGTGCGGCTCGATTGACCTTTCGCAGAACGCCATGGAATCCCCAACGGCCACTCCCGGCGAACCCACCCGCCAACACCGGCTCGCGGCGCGCATGACCTGGACCTATCGCACCGCGTGGTGGCTGGCGCGTCTGTCCGCACGCTGGATCTATCGCACCCGGATCGAGAACGTGGAGCACATCCCGGCGGTGGGCCCGGTGATCCTCGCCTCCAACCACGCCAGCCTGGCCGACCCCCCGCTCATCGGAGGCTCGGTTCCCCGGGCGGTGAACTTCCTGGCGCGCGACACCCTCTTCGACATTCCGCTGCTGGGTTGGTACATCCGCAAACTCAACGCAGTTCCCGTCAACCGCGAAGGCGGGGGCGGTGCCGGACTCAAGGCCATCCTCGACCGGCTGCAGGGCGGCGCGGCCATCCTGCTCTTCCCCGAAGGCACGAGAACCCACGACGGTCGCTTGCGCCCCGCCCGTTCGGGCATCGGCCTGACGGTCATCAAATCGGGGGCTCCCGTGGTGCCCATCCGCCTGCACGGCACCTTCGAAGCCTGGGGGCGTCACCAACGGCTGCCGGGGCGTGGTCGTTTCCGGGTGGTGGTGGGCGAGCCCCTCCAGTTCGAGGCCCTGAGGGCCGAGGCCCGCACCTGCGACAAGGAACGCCTCAAGGCAATCTATCAGGAAGTGGCCGACACGATCATGGCGAAGATCGCCGAGTTGTGAGCCGCCGCTCGGGCGCCCGAGGCCCGCGCCTGAAAAACGCCTCCCGAAGAGGCACGAGCTGCTTCAGCCCTTCACCTGGTCGAGAGCCCAATTCACCTCGGCATCCGGGACGCGCTGTCCCCAGATGGCTTTGCCGATCTGCTCGGCGAGCACGAAGTGGATCTCACCGGCGCTGACCTTCTTGTCGAGCCGCATGGCCGAGAAGAGCTTGTCGCGCTTGTCCCCGGGCAGCTTGAGCACCGTCGGCAGCCCCAACCGATCGAACAGTGCCTGGATCCGCTGGACATCGGCGGCCGGCAACCCGCAACGGCGGGCCGAGAGGTGCGCCGCGGCCACCTGCCCGATGCTGATGGCCTCGCCGTGCAGGAACTTGCCATAGCCCGAGGAATTCTCGATGGCGTGACCGATGGTGTGACCGAAATTGAGGGTGGCCCTCAAGCCCGTCTCGGTCTCGTCCTGGCAGACGATCTCGGCCTTGATGGCGCAGCAGCGGGCGATGATCGCCGAAAGGATGGAAGGCTGCTTCTCCAGCAGGCCATCCAACTGCTTCTCCAATCGCTGGAACAAGTTGGCGTCGTGGATGACGCCATATTTGACGATCTCCGAGATGCCCGAGCGCAGTTCCCGGTCCGGGAGCGTGTTGAGCGTGTCCAGATCGCACAGGACCAACCGCGGTTGATGGAAGGCGCCGACGAGATTCTTGCCGGCCTTCAGATTGACCCCGACCTTGCCCCCGACCGAGCTGTCGACCTGGGCCAGCAACGAGGTGGGCACCTGCACGAACGCGATGCCCCGCAGGTAGGTCGCCGCCACGAACCCGGCCAGATCACCCACCACCCCACCGCCGAGCGCCACGATGAAGCTCTTGCGCTCGATCCGATGGGCGGCCAGTTGGTCGTAGCACTTCTGGACGGTGGCCAGGGTCTTGGCCGACTCCCCGGCGTCGACCGTGATGAGCATCGGCGTGAATCCGGCGACCTTCAGCGACTTGATGGCCGCCTCGCCGTAGTGCTTGCCCACGTTGGAGTCGGTGATCACCGCGCACCGCGTCCCGATCTTCAGGCGACGGCAACGCTCCCCCAGCGTCGCGATGAGGCGGGTACCGACTTGGATTTCGTAGGAACGGTTCCCCAGCGGAACCTGGACAGTAGGCATGGGGGTCGAGAGTGGACCCATTCGGGCCACGAAAGCAAGACGGTCAGCGAGTCATCGGAGCACGAATCCATTACCGGCCCCATGCTGCAGCCCCTTCGATCAGGCGGCCCCGTCCGGCCGGGGAAGGGTTTCCGATTCGACATTCACTCGCGGGTTTGCCCGGGTTTTGCCTTGGGTCGGCCACCGCCCTGCGGAATGCTCACCGCCTCATGTCGCGTTGGTTGTCCTCGTCGGGTGCCGCCGGTGCCGCAACCCTGCTGAGCCGCATTCTCGGGTTCGTCCGCGAATCGGCCTACGCGGCCTTCATGGGAACCGGCCCGGTGGCCGACGCCTTCTTCCTGGCCTTCCAGATCCCCAACCTGTTCCGGCGGCTTCTGGGCGAGGGGGCCCTGTCGTCGGCCTTCATCCCGGTTTTCAAGGAGACCGAACGCAAGGAAGGCCTGGCTGCGGCCTGGCGGGTCGGACTGGCCTGCACTTGGGCGGTGTTCCTGGCGTGCACAGCCATCTGCGTGGTGCTGCTGGGGGGTGTCAGCCTCCTGCTCTGGTTCTGCGCCAGCGACTACAACGTGTTTTTGAACATGGATGTGAACACCCATCTGATGTTCCAACTGATGCGGTGGATGCTGCCCTACCTGCCGCTGGTGTGTGTCGCTGCCGGATTCATCGGCATGCTCAATGCCCGCAACCACTTCTTCATGCCCGCGTTGGGGGCGACCATGCTCAATGTGGCGATGCTCGCCTCCGTCTGGTGGCTGGCCCCGCATTTCGGCGCGAAATTGCACGACAAGGTCTTTGCATTGGCCGTCGGTGTGGTGGTCGCCGGCGTCGCACAGGCGGCTTTCCAAGTGCCTTCGCTGCTCTCGGAGGGATTCCAATTCCGATGGCTGAATCCGTTGAAAGAACCGGCCGTCCGCGAGGTCGCCCGCCGGATGGGCCCCTCGGTCATCGGCGTGGCCGCCTTCCAGATCAACACCGTCCTGTGCCAGGCTTTCGCCTACACCCACGGCCGGGAGATCATCTCATCCTTCAATTATGCGGTCCGCCTGATGGAACTGCCGCAGGGCGTGGTGGGCATCTCGCTGGCCACGGTCCTGCTGACCGAGCTCAGCACGTTGGCTGTCGACAAGAGGTATCCGGAATTCCGCAGTACTCTCACCGAGGGCTTGCAGCAGTTGATCTTCCTGACCCTGCTGCCACTGGTGCTGCTGTTGACCCTCTCCGAACCGATTGTCCGACTGCTGTTTGAACGGGGCGAGTTCCAGGCCGGATCCACCGCCCAGGTCAGCTTCATGATCCTCTGCCTCAGCCCGAGCCTGATGGCCTTCTCGCTGAACAACGTCCTGGCTCGGGCCTTCTACGCTCTGGGAGACACCAAGACCCCCATGCGCATCAGCCTCGCGGCCATCGCGGCCAACTTCCTCGCCGCCTTCGTCTCGGTGAGCATGATGCCGAGGGCCGGACTGGCGATCGCCAACTCGGCCAGCGCCACGCTGCAGTGTTTCTTCCTCTTCTACGCCCTGAAGCGCAAGCAACCGAAGTTCGATTTGCCCGCCTTGTTCGCTCCGCTGTCGCGCATGGTCGCAGCGGGATCGGTGGCCGCCGGAACGGCCATCCTCACTCTGTGGCTGTGGGATCGTCGGATCGGGCAACACGGTCTACCGGCGCGGCTCGGAGCCACCTTCGTCCCCATGGCCCTCGCGTCGCTCGCCTATTTCCTGACGGCGACCGCGCTGGGAATCCGCGAGGCGTCCGATGTGATGAGCGTGCTGCGGCGACGCGGTGCCCGGGGCACGGCCGCGCCGGCTTCGGAACAAACTTCCGGTTGATCCCGCCCGTGAACGGGGAGTAGCGTTTTTGCAGATTCACCCGTGATTGACGATCGTGCCACCAAAGCCATGAATGGCTTGTGGGGTGGGCGCGTCGGGCATCACTGAACGTTTCAAGCACATGAGCCAAATCATCCCCGCAGCCAGCGCCTCGGTCCTGACCCGGCGCGGTTTCCTCTCCACCTCCAGCACCGCCCTCGGCGGAGCCATGATCGGCAGCCTGGCCATCGAGCGCTTGGCGTTCGGTGCCGCCAGCGATGAGATCAAGATCGCCCTCATTGGCTGCGGCGGCCGCGGTTCCGGTGCGGCCAACCAGGCCCTCAATGTGCCGGGCGTGAAGCTCGTGGCCATGGCCGACGCCTTCCAAGACCGCCTCACCGGCGCGCTCAACAGCCTCAAGTCCTCGCAGGGCGCCAAGGTCGACGTGCCGGCCGATCGCCAGTTCGTGGGTCTCGACGGTTACAAGAAGGCCATCGCCCTGGCCGACGTGGTCGTTCTGGCGACGCCGCCGGGATTCCGCCCGCAGCATTTCGAAGAGGCCGTGCGTCAGGGCAAGCACGTGTTCATGGAAAAGCCGGTCGCCGTCGACGGCCCCGGCGTCCGTCGTGTGCTCGCCGCCGCCGAAGAGGCCAAAAAGAAGAACCTCAAGGTGGGTGTCGGCCTGCAGCGCCATCATCAGCCCGGATACCTCGAGACCATGAAGCGCCTCCATGACGGAGCCTTGGGCGACATCTACCTGGTGCGCGCGTATTGGAACGACGGCGGCGTGTGGGTCAACCCGCGCAAGGACGGCCAGACCGAACTCGAGTACCAGATGCGCAACTGGTACTACTTCAACTGGCTCTGCGGCGACCACATCACCGAGCAGCACATCCACAACCTGGACGTGGCCAACTGGGTCAAGAACGCCTACCCGGTCAAGGCGCACGGCATGGGCGGCCGACAGGTCCGCATCCAGAAGGAATACGGCGAAATCTTCGACCACCACGCCATCGAATACACCTATGCCGACGGCACCACCCTGCTGAGCCAGTGCCGGCACATCCGGGGCGCCGACAGCAACGTGTCCGAGCAGTGCGTCGGTTCCAAGGGCTTCTGCAACATCAGCGGTCACACCATCACCCCGTCGGGCGGTGGCAGCGCCTGGCGCTACCGGGGTGAGAAGCAGGTGGATCCGTACCAGCAGGAGCACGACGACTTGTTCGCCGCCATCCGCAAGAACACCGAGTACAACGAGGCGTTCAACGGGGCCAAGTCCTCGCTGACCTCCATCATGGGCCGCATGTCCACCTACACCGGCAAGACCATCAGCTGGGAGCAGGCGCTCAACTCCAACGTGAATCTGGCCCCCAACGACTTCGAGAACCTTCGCTGGGATTCGGAGTGCAAATCGAAGGCCGACGCCAACGGCTTCTACCCGGTGGCCGTCCCGGGTGACGCCAAGTGGTTCAAGATGGTGGTCTGAGCGACAGAACTCATTGAACCCTCGGGCTCTCGCTTGAGGAGCCACGACAGACACCCTTCGGAACTCCCGTTCCGAAGGGTTTCTTGTTGTCGCAGGAGTGGGGCGACCCTCGGTTTGCCGAGCGGATCGCCGGACCGGATCGGCCGCGTCAGACGACCTTGCGCCCCGGCTTGCGGCCCCGCTTCTTGGCCGTGAACGGAAGGTCGCTGGCCATGTCCTTCAGACCCAGACGGGCCAACTTGTTGTACACGGTCTTCTCGGTGACATTCAGGATTCTCGCCGCGGCCGCCTTGTTGCCGCGGCACAGGTCCAAGGTCTGCTGGACGGCGAGCTTCTCGACCGCCTCCATCGACATGCCGCCCACATACGGCACCGAGACGCCCGATTGAACGAGATGCGTCGGATGGATCGGTCGCAACAGGCGGGCCGGCAGATCGCTCGTCCGGATCTCGCCCCCCACCGAACTGGCATACGCCGATTCCAGGACGGCTTCCAACTCGCGGATGTTGCCGGGCCATGAGTGCCCCTTGAGCACCTTGGCCGCGGCGGCGGAAATTTGAGGGATCTCGCCCGATCGGACCATCGCCAGCCGCTGCAGGAAAATCCCCGACAGGTAAGGCAGGTCTTCGATGCGTTCGACCAACGAGGGGATCTTCACCGTCAACGCATTGAGTCGGTAGAACAGATCTTCGCGGAACTCCTTGGCCTCGACCTTGGCCCGCAGATCGCAGCGGGTCGTGGCCATCACCCGCACGTTGAGGGGTACCGAAGCCCCGGTGTCCCTGCGCTGGATCCACCGGTTCTGCAGCAACTCCAGGATCAGCGCCTGCTGGGCCAGCGGGATCTCGTCCACATCGAGCAGCATCAAGGTGCCTCCATCGGCCATCTGAACCCGTCCCATCCGACGACCTTCCTCGTCGCCGCCGGGAACGACGTCGGTCGCGCGTCCAAACAATTCGACCTCCAGGGCCTCGCCCGACATCGAAGCGCACTGGACAGGGACCAGAGGCCCCCGCGAGCGCCCGCTGACGTGATGGAGCATGCGGGCGAAGAGCCGTTTGCCGCTCCCCTCGGGACCGCTGATCAGGACATCCGCCTGGGTCGCTCCGAGGGCGGCGGCGGTTTCACGGAGAATCCGGGCCGAGGGCGATTGACCGATCCATTGGGTATCGCGCAACCCGGGGAAATTCCCCACCGGCTGGCGCAACGAATGTCCCGCTCGGACCGCGGCTGAAACCGTCGCCACGAAGGCGCCGATATCGAGCGGCTTGGTCACGTAATCAAACGCACCCGATCGGATCGCCGTCAACCCATCGGCGGCCTCACCGCGACCGGCCATGGCGATGACGGGTACTTGAGGGAAGTGCTCCCGAAAATGCTTCAAGACCTCCATGCCGGAGGTGCCGGGAATCATCAAGTCGACGACCGCACAGGCCGGCGGCGGTTCGGTTCGAGCGATGGCGGCCTCTCCTGTCTCCACCATATCGGGTTCGAAACCCGCTTTTTTGAGATGATAGGCAACAATCCTCTGGATCGAGTCATCCGCTTCGACCAGCAAAACCCTATTATTTTCCCTCACATGGCTCACGTCTTCAATTGGCCTCGGACGTCGTTAACGGTCAACTGAAAACATGGACCTCCACGAACTCTTTTATCATTTCGATAATCATTTCAGTCCAGCAGCTGTTTTGATCAGATCACGAGCTGCGCCAACATCCGTTGGCCAAATGCTCCGTTTCCGTTTAGCGTGAAGCCCATGAAGTGCTCGTGCCTCGGAAGCCTCGCTGTCGCCGCTCTGGCCACCTCACTCCCCCTTTCTGCGGCCGACTGGCCCCGCTTTCGCGGCCCCGATGGCTCGGGAGTCTCACCGGAGACCGGCTGGCTCGGAACTTGGCCGGGAGGTCAGCCTCGCACCCTGTGGAAGGCGAGTGTGGGGGTGGGATTCTCCTCGATGACCTTGTCCGAGGGGCGTCTGTTCACGCTGGGACACAACGGCCTGAAAGACGGGGGCATCGACAGTGTCGTGGCCATCGAGGTGGCCAGCGGCAAAGAACTCTGGCGACACAGCTATCCGGAAAAGCTCGCCGATCACTACTACGAAGGCGGCACCTCGGGCACTCCGACCGTGGATGGCGGGAAAGTCTACACCCTGTCCAAGTCCGGGGTGGCCCTGTGCCTCGAGGCGGCCACCGGCAAGGTGCTGTGGTCTCGCAATCTGTCTCAAGGAGCGGGTCTCAAGGTCCCCGAGTGGGGGTTCGCCGGAGCGCCCCACATCCATGGAGATCGGGTGATCTACAACGCCGGCGAGGCGGGCCTGGCTCTCGACAAGGTCACCGGCCGTGAACTCTGGTCCAGTGGCAAGGGGTCGGCCGGTTATGGCACTCCGGTGCCCTTCGCGTTGGCGGGTAAACCCGCGCTGGCCCTCTTCGGGCTGCGCGAGGTCATCGTTGTCGATCCGGCGAGCGGGAAGGAACAGTGGCGCCATCCGTGGAAAACGCGCTACGACGTCAACGCCGCGGACCCGGTGATCCTGGGCGACACCATGGTCCTGACCTCCGGGTATGGCACCGGGGCTTGCGGCCTGCAGTTCACGCCTTCGGGCGCTCGGCAACTCTGGAAGAACCAGTCGCTCCGATCGCACATGCAGGCGCCCATCGGCATCGGCGGCCACATCTACGGCATCGACGGAGACGGCGGCGATGGCAAGGCCCGCCTGAAATGCCTGGAAGCCTCCACGGGCAAGGTGACCTGGGAATCCCCGGAGGCCGAGACCGGTGTCCTCAGTGCCGCCGATGGCAAACTGATCTGGGTCACCGGCAAGGGCGAACTGATCATCGTGAAGGCCGATCCCGCGGGCTATCAGGAGGTCGTACGCGCCCAGGTGACCCGCGGCAAGGTGTGGTCCACGCCGGTCCTGCTCGGCGGGCGCCTCTACATCCGCAACTGGAAGGGCGAACTGCTGTGCCTCGATGTCAAAGGCAGCGGCTCGGTCTCCTGAGACTCCCCCGCGGCACCGTCCTTCAGGCCCTCGGGTGCCCGTTGGCGTGAGCCTCGGGAGACACGGGTCACCGGTTCCGCGGCAACTCGCCTCCTGCCTCCCTTGTCTTCGGCTCTTGAATTCCACTATCGCGAGGGAGGGCTCCACTTCCCTCACCTCGGACTGTGGATGGATCCGCACCGGGCCGTGGACGCGGGCGAGTGGGTGGTGGTGACCCATGCGCATGCCGACCACACGGCGCGCCACAAGGCGGTGATCCTCACCGAACCCACCCGGCGGCTGATGCGATCGCGCCTTCCCGGGAGCCGTATCGAGCAGGTGCTCGCCTACTCCGAAGCCTGGTCGGGGGATGGACGGACCCTCCCCGGCCTGAGTCCGTCGTTCGCCCTCACGCTGCATCCGGCCGGGCATGTCCTGGGCAGTGCGATGGTGCATCTGTCGGCCGGGGACGACTCGCTGCTCTACACGGGCGACTTCAAACTGCGTCCCGGGCGAAGTGCCGAGCGCTGCCAGCCGGTTCATGCCCGGACCCTGATCATGGAAACGACTTATGGACGGCCCCGCTACGAGTTTCCCCCGACCGAGGCCGTCATCGAATCGATCCTCCAGTTCTGCCGGCAAACCTTGAGCGAGGGCCTGACGCCGGTTCTGATCGGTTATTCCCTCGGCAAGAGTCAGGAAATCCTGGCCTCGTTGACGGAGGCCGATCTGCCCATCCAGTTGCACCCCAGTGCCGCTCGACTGACGGAGATCTACAGCGAATTCGGGTGCCGGTTTCCCGCCTGGAAACCGCTCGATGTGGAAAGCGCCCGAGGCCATGTGATCATCACCCCCACCCTCCGCCCGCTCGCGGCGGCCCAACCCCGCATCGGCCCACTCCGGGTGGCGTCACTCAGTGGTTGGGCTTTGGACCACCGGCCTCGAACCGACACGGCGGGTCAGCAACGCTTCCCCTTGAGCGACCACGCCGATTTCCCCGATCTGATGCGCTTCGTCGAGGCGGTGAAGCCGGAGCGGGTCTACACGCTGCACGGATTCGCCGCCGAATTCGCCCGGCACCTCCGGCGACGGGGCGTGCAAGCCTACGCCCTCAGCCAGAACGACCAACTCGAACTGTCGTTGGGAATCTGAGCCCCCGGCCGCTCCGGGCTCAGAGGATCAGTTGCGCGCCGCACCCGGGCCCAATTGCAGTTCGTATTCGGGCGACATCGTGCTGTTGATCTTGTTGTCGAGCACCCCGGGGTAGGTGAACTCGAACTTGTAGCGGTACCGGAGCACGGAACGATCGGTGGGCAGCGGCAGCAGGGCTTCGAAGCGGTTCTCCGTGTTGGGCACGGCCTGCATGGGATAGAGGTTCAACCCCATCACGACCCACGCCTTCACATGCTCGGGCTGCACGCCGCGACGGTGTGTCCGGAACGTGGTCTCGAAGAGGTAGGTGGCGTCGGTCGAAGGGGCGGGCGAGCGCGGGGTCAGGTTGGTGTTGCGGGATCCGGCACAACCCAGACCCAGTGCAGCCAAAAGAACCCAGACGGCAGGCGAGGCGAACTTCATCGGTGCGGTACATGGCACACCGGGTCGAGCATTGGCAAGGGATGAGTCGGAATGACTCTCAATACCGTCTCAACGCTCTCACCGCCCCGCCCTGCCCGCCGAGCCGCCCTCCGAGGCTCCTGAGGACCTGCGAATCATCAGGCGGTCAGCCAGAAATCAGCCCGGTGCTGAGGAAAGTTCCAAGCCCAGTTCACCGACCAACAAGGCCCGTTTCCGATCCAGACCCCAGCGGTAACCATTGAGGTCACCCGACTCCCGGACCACCCGGTGACAGGGAATGATCAACGCTACCGGGTTGGCTCCACAGGCAGCCCCTACGGCACGGGCGGATCCCGGAGCCCCGATGGATTCGGCCAGTCGCCCATAGGAGGTCACCGCACCGCGCCGCACCGCCAGCAGCGCGGTCCAGACCCGACGTTGAAACGGAGTCCCTCCGACCGCCACGGACAGCGCTGGAGTGGGGCCATCGCTCCGCCCCTGCCAGCGATCGATCCAGCGTTGGGCCCCGGCGTCATCGGGCGGCCCCTCTCCTTCGGCACGCGTTCCCGGGAACCCGCCGCCGGCGATGTCCTCGAACTCACAGCGGACAATCGAGTCACCCACCCACGCCAACCGAGCGCGGTCGCCCCCAGAGCCGCCCCCAGAGCCCCCTGCCACGAGCGCATACCCCCACCGGACCGAGCCGGACCGCGAGAGGTCGCCGGGACTCAAGACCACGGAGCATGCCCCAAGCGGGTCGGCGCGACCCGGATCCTCGAATCGCGAGCGCACGGCCTCCCGAAACGAGGGCTCATGCCTGCGGCCATGAGAGGGCTGCACCCGGGTCACTGTGCGCCCCCCTGGACTCATTCCCATGCCCAAGTCGTTTCAGTCTCCGAGTCGTTTCAGTGTCCCGATTTGGGGTCTTTGGCCTTGGGCAGCTTCTTCAGGTAGGACGCTGGGTCCTTCTTGAAATCCTTGAGGCAGCTCTTGCAGCAGAGCTTGATGGTTTGGCCTTCATGGACGAACTCATAGGACTCCATGCCGGAACCCTCGAATTTCTCGTCGCTGACCAGGCACTTGTCCAACGGATAGGCCTTGGCCTTGACCTTGGGTTTGTCTTCGGCCGACACGGTGAGGGCGGCGGAAGTGAGAGCAACCAGAGCAAGAACGGTGATGGAGTTCATGATTTCGGTGCAGCCGATAGGACGCTGCTGGAGTCAGTCTCGACCTGAAGCGCATCGGAGGCAAGCGGCTGGATCAAGGGCTGGAACAAGGGCTTTGCTCGGCCAGGGTGACGGCTCCGCCTCGGGCCCCGCAACACCTGGGGTCTTGGACGCCGGAGCATTCGAGGCTACACTGCGGCTTCGCGGTCGATGTGTCCTGTCGCGCCAATCCGGAATCCGAGGTCCGCCCCACAGCGGACGCAGAAGGTCCACGCCTTCACGCTCATCGAACTCCTGGTGGTCATCGGCATCATCGCCCTCCTGGCGGCCATGCTCCTGCCCGCGCTCGGAAAAGCCCGCTACCGCGCCTCCCAGGTGAACGAGATGTCCGGAGCCCGACAACTGCTCATCGCCTGGAACCTCTACGCCGAAGACCATGCCGATTCGGTGCTTCCGGGCTACCGGTACGGACTCAACGCCACCGATTTTCAGGGGCGACCGGTCAACCACCCCATCAACGCCCGATATCCCTGGCGCATCGCTCCATACCTCGGCAAGAGCTTCGACGTGATGTACCTCAACGAAAACCGGCGAACCCTCGAGGCGTTCCGTCGGATGGAGGATCCCGAGTTGGGGGTCTACGCCGCGTCGGTCTTTCCATCCCAGGGCATCAATTCCGTGTTCGTCGGTGGTGACGACCTGGAGCTGCCCCCCTCGGAACGGGCCTTCGAGCGCTTCGGTCGATTCTGCGTGCTCAAGACCACCGAGGTCGAACGCCCCTCCGATCTGCTGGTGTTCACCTCGGCTCGTGGGCCATTCGAGGGCAAGGTCGTGCCCGGCTACTACGTGGTGAAGCCGCCCTACCTCAACGCCCGGCGCTGGGCGGTGGAATGGAATCCGGCCGATGGACCCGAGGCCTGGGGCAACGTCCACCCGCGCTACAATCTCCGCTCGGTCACAGGGCTCGTCGACGGCCATGTCGAGAACTTCGACCGCCGCCGCCTGCAGGACATGCGCCATTGGGCCAATCCCGCCGATCGTCCCGACTGGACCCTTCGGGCCCTGCAGGGGCCTTGATCGCTCGCCCCCTGGAGCCCGTTTTCGAGCAGACCGGATTCACCGCGGGCTCGTCACGGGAGAGGGGTCGCCGCGGGGCTCCGGTGGTTCCACGTCGACCCGCCAAAAACCATGCCGCCACTGTGGCCCCGCTGCGGGAATCGGGGTAAACTAGGCCCATCGATGAGCATTCTGGACACCATAGTCGCGCAGAAGCGGGTGGAGACCGCCTTGTTGCCTCAGGGCCCCGTGGCCGCCCACCAGCTCCGCGAAGCGATCCGGCACCGTGGCTCGGGGGTCCGCGATTTCACCGCGGCACTGGCCCATCCGCGCCGCGGTGACATCGGCCTGATCGCCGAGGTCAAGAAGGCCTCCCCCAGTCTGGGTGTGATCTGCCCCGACTTCGATCCGGTGCGCATCGCCCAGGCCTACGAAGCGGCCGGCGCGAGCTGCCTCTCGGTCTTGACCGACGAACGGTTCTTCCAAGGATCGCTGGAATACCTCAAGGCCATCCGGGGCGCGGTCGGGCTGCCGCTGCTCCGCAAGGATTTCATCATCGATGAGCGGCAGATCCTCGAAGCCATCGAGTGGGGAGCCGACGCCATCCTGCTCATCGTTTCGATCCTGTCCGACGATCAGTTGTCGCACTTCCACAGCCTTGCCGATGCCGCCGGTCTGGCCGCCCTGGTGGAGGTCCATGACGCCGACGAACTCGAACGGGCCCTCCGTTGTGGGGCGCGTCTGGTGGGGGTCAACAACCGGGACCTCAAGACCTTCCAGGTGGACCTGGGCACCACCGAGACTCTGGCGCGACGGCTGTTCGCCGCTGCGGAGGGCACGCCCCGATTCCTCGTGGGTGAGAGCGGCATCCACCGCCGGGCCGATGTGGTGCGCCTGCGGGCGGCGGGCTGTGGGGCGATCCTCGTGGGCGAATCGCTCATGAAGAGCGGCGACATCCCGTCGAAGGTGGCCGAACTGATCGGAGCCTGAAGGTCGGGAGAATCGGCGTGCTGTCAGGCCATCAGGCTATCGGGCCAGACAGCGGCCAATCCCCTGCCCCAACGACACCGAGGGCAACCCGAACTCGCGCTCGGCCTCCGACGGGTCGCCCACGTTGTCCTCGTCGAGCATGCGGAGTTGATCACGGCTCAAGGGAGAGATGCGCCCGAGCACCTTCGGGAAGACCTGCTCCATCACGGCCGCCTGCCACCACGCCCAGCGTCGCGGGATGCGCAGGATCGCCCGGCGCCGGCCAGTGGCCTGCAGCACGATCCCGAGGATCTCGGGCAACGTCAGGCGTTCAGGGCCGCAGAGGTCGTAGGTGCGCCCGACCGAGGCCGTGGTCTTCAAGGCCCGGGCGAAGGCCAGGGCCACACACTCCACCGCCACCGGTTGCAACCGCCCCGCCCCGATCGCCGGCAGCACCGGAGACCAGCGACTCATGCGGGCGAAGAGATTCACGAACCCGTCTCCGGGGCCGTAGATCACCGAAGGCCTGAACACCGTCCACGCCAACCCCGATCTCCTCACCGCCTCTTCGGCGGCCCACTTGGTTTGGTGGTATCGGGAGGCCGCGTTCGCGCGGGTGCCCAACGCACTCATATGGACGATCCGGCCCACACCGCACTGCTGCGCCGCCTCGATGACCCGGAGCGTGCCCTCACGGTGGACCCGATCGAAGGTCTGGTCGCCGATCTCCCCGATGATGCCGACCAGATGCACCACGGCATCGCACCCGCTCAGGGCCCGACGGAGATCCTCGCTCGACAAGACCGAGCCCCGGATCCAATCCGAGCCCGCTCCGAGCGCCCGGGTTCCGCGGGCCATCCGCCGCACCTCGTGCCCTTCGGCGCGCACGGCCTCGGACACGGCGCGGCCCACGAATCCGCTGGCTCCGGTGATCAGGACTCTCATGCGGGATCACACTCACCCACATCGGCGCCGACGTCCAATCGGGACCTCGTTCAAGGCGTGACCGCGGCTCAGCGAGTCCCCCCGGTGGCCCGCATGATTGCGAACAACCCCTCCCACCGGCGGCGGAACGGCAGGCGCCACACGGTGGCCCACAAGATCGATCGGACATCCGCCCGGGTGATCTTCACACGGCGCCGCGGATCGAGCACCCCGGGCTCCCGCAGCCGCCGCAGGGTCTGGATCCCGATGAGGATGGGCCACGCACAGGCCAAGCGGACCCGGATCTGACCGCGCGGAATGCTCACGACATAGTTCCAGCCCGAGTCGAGGTCGGCCTCGGCCTCCTGCAGCCAGGCATCGTACACCGGCCGCAACCGGGCTTCCTGAGCCGGATCCAGCAGATCGGCCGGAGTCAGACCCACCCCGGCCAGTTCATCCAGCGGCAGGTAGCAGCGACCGGCCTGAAGATCCTTGGGCAGGTCGCGCAGGATGTTGATCAACTGCAACCCCTTGCCGAACCGGATCCCATCGGCCTGGAACGCCGCGTCATCCAGAGGCGCTTGCGGGAAGAGGCGGTTGCGACACACCTGCGTCCAGAACTCGCCCACGCACCCGGCCACCCGGTAGGTGTAGTCTTCCAGCGCCCGGGCATCGGCCAGTGCCACCACCCCGGAGCCCGGTCGCATCCCGCCGAACCGATCGAGATCGAGGATCTGACCGCCGACAATGGTCTCGAGCACGCTGCGGATGCAGCCTTTCTCCCACACCTGCGACCGATCCAGGATCGCCAAGGCCTCGGGAATCCGCCTCAGCAACACCCGTTCCCCCTCGGTGACATCGGGGCCCTCGACATCGAACTCCGGCCACCGGGGATCGGGAGCCGCCGAATCCAGGATCCGGTTCCGCAGCGATTCGAGCGCCGCACGCCGGATGGCCACCGGCACCGACGAAGCGTCGGCCAACGTGTCGGTGGCACGGGCCAGAAGATAGGCCAAGCCGATCGGGGCACGCACCCGCGCCGGCAGCACCCGCAACGTCAGGTAGAACGAACGGGATACGTCCCTCAGGAGGGTCGTCAACAGATGGGAGGAACCGCCGGCAGCGGACATGGTGTCCATAGTGAATCAGAGCGCCGGTCGATTGACCAGCGGTGGACTTCACCCGCGGATCGCTCAGAAGCGGTCCGCAGAGTCGGAGCCGCCCGGTGACACCGCTCCCCGGGTGAAAGCCGCTACCGAGACACGGCGGTTCCGCCCGGTTCACCCACCCTCCCGGGCCGTCGTTCCTGCGCTCCTTCGCCCCTCCGGCTCCAGACTTGAAAACCGCCGGCCGATCACGCCAGCGTCCCCGCATGGCCAGCCTCCAGCCCCCACCTCGGCGTCCACCGGGCTCCGATGACGAGGTGATCACCCAGGCGCTGCGCCGTTCGCTGGTGGCTCTGGTGGTCCTTTGCCTGGTGGCCGGCACCGCCGTGTGGTGGCTGCAGCGCCGCCCCGAAGCCAAACCCACCGCTCTGGCCCCGCTCCAAAGTCCCTCGGTGTCCGACGTGACCCGAGGGCCCAGACCTCCGCGGGTTCGATTCACCGACATCACTCTGGAATCCGGGATCCGATTCACCCACTGCAATGGAGCCCGCGGCGGCAAACTCCTTCCCGAGACCATGGGGGCCGGAGTGGCCTGCTTCGATCTGGAGGGTGATGGCGATACCGACCTGCTGTTCCTCAATGGCACCGAATGGCCCGAGACGGCCTCGGGGACGGCAGCCGCTCCGACCGGATCACGAGCCACCACCGCGGCGCTCTATCGCAATGACACCCTTCCCGGCGGCCCCATCGTGTTCACCGACATCACCGCGGGTTCCGGGCTCGATGTGCCCTTCTACGGCATGGGGGTGGCCTGTGGCGACATGGATGGCGATGCCCGCACCGACCTGCTGCTCACCGGCGTCGGAGGCCTCCGTCTGTTCCGCAACCAGGGAAACGGCCGCTTCACCGACATCACGGTCCAAACCGGCTTGCCCGCCCAGTCGTCGGACTGGTCCACGGCGGCAGCCTGGTTCGATCTCGACCGTGATGGCGACCTGGACCTCTTCGTGGGCCACTACGTGGAGTGGTCGCCCCGGATGGACCGCGAGGTGAACAATCAGCTGGTGGGCGTGGGGCGCGCCTATGGGCGGCCGTGGCTCTTCCCCGGAACCTTCCCGGCCTTGTACCGGAATGACGGCCCGCCTTCTCCAGGGGCTCCGCCGCGCTTCACCGAAGTGTCGGCCCGAAGCGGGTTGCGCATCCAGAACCCCGCGACCGGCCTTCCCATGGCCAAGACCCTCGCCGTGGCCCCGATCGACCTGAATGGCGACGGCTGGATGGATCTGGTGGTGGCCAACGACACCGTCCAGAACTTCGTCTTCACCAACCGGCACGACGGCACGTTCCAGGAGATCGGCGCCCAGAGCGGTGTGGCCTTCGATGCCTACGGCCAGACCCGGGGAGCCATGGGCATCGATGCGGCCCGATTCCGCCCCGATCGCGCCCTGGGCATCGCCATCGGGAATTTCGCCAACGAAATGAACGCCCTCTATGTGGCCCAACCGTCCAAAGACACCCTGGTGTTCGCCGACGAGGCCATCACCGAGGGACTCGGCCCCGCGAGCCGGTTGTTGCTCAAGTTCGGCCTCTTCTTCTTCGACTACGATCTCGACGGCCGCCTGGACGTCCTCACCACCAACGGCCACATCGACGAGGAGATCGAAAAGGTCCAAGCGACGGTCCGCTACCGTCAACCGGCCCAGCTCTTCTGGAATGGCGGCGGCAACCAGACCTTCATCAGCGCCACCCCGGACGAGGCCGGCGAAGACCTCTTCCAGCCCATCGTGGGCCGCGGCTCCGCGCATGCCGATTTCGATCGGGATGGCGACCCCGACGTGGTGATGACCCAGGTCGGAGGGCCGCCCCGGGTGCTGCGCAACGACCAGGACCTGGGCAACCACTGGATCCGCCTGCAGATGGTGGGGCCCGCGGGCAACACCGACGCCATCGGCGCCTGGATCCATGTCCGAACCGACGAT